>ENA-OROX01000205-OROX01000205.1-human-gut-metagenome-genome-assembly--contig:-NODE-205-length-62170-cov-5.330870_pt1 | contig 62170 bp, 45 predicted proteins | sample MGYA00242133_ERZ509058 | MGnify/ENA primary metagenome ERZ509058 (study PRJEB26280, sample SAMEA2338751) | human gut metagenome | biome: human gut; feature: human-associated habitat; material: faeces...
TCGAAGTGGTCATAACGGGACTGACTCGAAATTTTTTGAAGAGTTGGCTGTTTGCTCCGCTTAAAAAGCCCGTAAAATCAAGGGTTTTCTTCGGTTCGAAAATTAAATATTTTGTTGTTCTTTCCGTCAGTTCTTTCCAAAAGTTTTTGGAAGAAATGCGGAATAACATACACGGAGAGTTGTCCGAGTGGTCGAAGGTGCAGCACTCGAAATGCTGTGTTCCCAAAAGGAACCTAGGGTTCGAATCCCTAACTCTCCGCCAAAAAGTCCAGTAAACTAGCGGGTTTGCCGGACTTTTCTTTTTTGCTCGTTTGCTCAAAATCGGCTCAAAACTATGGAAAGAACAGCCTGTTTTTTGGAAAGAACAAGGCGATTTCGGGCATTTTGGCGTATTCGAACCGTTAAAATCAGTTCTTTCCGCCATCGTTTGAGATTTCGCTCCACTTGCTGCCAAAATTCACCGATTCGGGAAGTGACATTCCGCTGACCATTGCCTTTGCCGAGGACAGCTTTGAAGTGTAGTCAAGGTGGGCATATATGTTAGCGGTGGTAGAAAAATCGCTGTGTCCCAGCCATTCCTGAATTTGTTTCAGCGGTACGCCGTTCGCAAGAAGCAGACTTGCGCAACTGTGTCTTAAATCGTGAAAACGCATTCTTTTACAACCGTGCTTTTGAATATACTGCGGAAAATAGCTTGTCAGATATTCCGGTCGCATTAAATCACCAAGCTCGTCCACAAAGACATAGCCGTCATATTCGTAGTTGTAGCAGTTGCCGCAGACCTTTTTATTGACTTCCTGTGCCGTTTTTACTTCTTTGAAGTACTCCGCAAAGCTGCCGACAAGCGGAAGTGTACGCATGCTGGATTTTGTTTTTGCAGAGTCCTGCGCGTACATTTTTGTTTTTCCGTCCACTTGCAGCGATGTGACTGTGTGCCTAATAGTGATTGTGCCACGCTCAAAGTCAATGGCGTCCCATTTCAGTCCGCAGACCTCGCCACGACGCAAGCCGTAGAAAGCGGCGACCAAAACTGGAAGTTCCAGCTTTGTCCCTTTGACTACTTCAAATAAGTGTTGCAGTTCTTCCGCATCAAGGAATACAGGCTGATAATCATTCTTTTTCGGGCGATCCACTTTCATTGCCACATTCTGCGTAACGAGGTCGGTTTTCATTGCGTATTTCAGCGCCTGATGAATAACAGCGTGATAGTGAATAACCGAGTTTGGCTTGACTGTTTTCAGCTTTTCGGAATAGAATTGCTGAATGTGTCTTGCCTCCAATCCCTGAAGCGTTAACGCCTTCTTACGAAAATACGGCTCAATCACCGATTTCACCATTTGCTCGTAAGAGCTGAATGTGGTTGCCTTTACACGCACCTTGACGATTTCCAGCCATTCAAGCAGATAGTCTGCAAACGGCATATCGGAAGCAAGCTCGCCGACTTCCTGCGGCGGCACGAATTCACTTCTGATTCGCACAAGCTCGGCTTCGGCTTTTCGTTTGTTTCCCTTTTCGGGCAGTCCCGTGGAAAAGTATTTCACACGGCGTTTTCCGTTGTTGTTATAGTAGCTAAGCACTACATAATAAAAACCTTTTTTAACTTGTAGGTGTCCTGATACCATTATTTTTAACTCCTTTCATTGTACATCACAGGAAAGACCTACACCGACAAACCTATTATAGCTTGCCGGCATAGTTCTTTCCATTCTGCAAAAGTCACTCGCTGTACACTTTGGTTCGAATTAACGAGCGTCTCTGTTGCGTTCTCGTTGGCGTTTCAAAAGCTCCAAACCTTTTAGAATATCTCGTTTGATTTGCTCATCGCTGTAATTTTGCGGAAAGTATTTGCGAAGCTCATCACGAGGCAGTTTGATTTGTTCCTTTTGATTTGGTTTTTCTTCCGACAAAATAGCGTAAATAGCGTCGGCGGTAAGCAAGCCGTCCTGTGACATTTTCTTCAGCCTGATACTCTGTGCGTGGGACGGTGTGCAGTCATTCATATTGATTGCGTCAAGCAAAGTGAGCTGTTCTTCTCGGTCAAGGTAGGAGATTTCTACCGCAGGGTTGAAAGCGATTTTATTTTCGTCTACCATTGAAAGCAGTTCGGGAATTAAGTAAGTTAAGCGGATATAGCGTTGGATTTGTCGCTCACTATCATCGCTGTCTTTGCTCACTTGTGTTACACTCAACAACTTCTCGCCAACTTGGCGAGAAGTAACGCCCTGATGTTTTATCGCCTCCAGTTTCATCTTATACGCAAAGGCTTTTTCGCTTGGCAGTATTGTTTCTCTTTGCAGATTTGCATCCACCATTGCGATTACCGCTTCGTCGTCTGACATCTCACGGACGATTACAGGCATTGTTTCAATTCCGAGCACCTGACACGCCGCCAATCTTCTGTGCCCCGAAATAAGCTCGTAGCCGCCGTCAGGCAGCGGTCTTGCAAGTGCCGGAGTTATCGTTCCGACCTTGCGTATACTCTCAATCATTCGCTCCATTTCTTCGTTATTCAATATCTTAAAGGGGTGATTCTTAAAAGGGTGAAGTTTGTCAAGAGGTATGTTCTTTACACGCTCAAGCTTTGCGTCGTCACGCTCCGCCTGCGTTGTAAATAGGTCATCCAGAGTCGGTAAAGTAAAATCTGATTTTCGTTTTGTCATCGTTCGTATCCTCTCTTTCTTGATTTATTAAGTCCTAAATATCGGCTTCGCATATTCTCCTCAATGAGAATGTTTTCTTTGATTTTGGGGTTATCCTCTATAATCCTTACCGCTGTTTTCCTGTCCTTTCGGATCTGAGCCAGAGCCTTTGTGCAGTCATTTCGCTTGGCAACAAGCTTCGCTTTTTCGTCGGGATCGTGGCAAGAATCAATATCTCGGTAGATCATTTTGCGGTAATCCGATATGAGATTAATTTCCGAATCTGTGTTTTTTATAAACGCTTCCACAGAGGAAATATCGGTTAAGTGATTGTCGCAAATGAGCTGTACCTGTGCGGTGTGGCGGTCAAGCCAACGGCAAGCCTCACGCATTTCGGGCGATAACGGCTTATGCTTTTTATTCTTCGGAAGCACGCCGAGCAGATATAAATATCTGAAATACAACGCTTTAAGACCCGTAATCTTTTTGGCGGTTTTTAAGTTGCCTTTAACAAAATGCGCCTTTTGAATTGTTACACCAAAGCTCTTTTTTTCGGTAAACTCATAGTATAAGCGGTAAGCTTCCTGTGGGTTGTTTTTCAGTGTATCTCTCATTCGCTCATAGATTGCATCACGGTCATAGGCTTCTCCTAAGCGGTACAAACGAGTCGCTTTTTTGCTGTTGACAGAGCGAATGGTGGCGTACTTATGATATGGGTTAAGGTCGATTACATATCCGAGCTGTTTCATAACATAGGTAAAAGCTTTGGGATTTGTACTCATCGAAAGTGCTTTATCTATCGCCTCACGCATTAAATTGTATCGAGTCGGCTCGCCGATCTTTTCCGCAAAGTACAGCTTGCGGGGTGTCTTTCCTTTAGGATTTTTAATGACCGTCAAACCATTTTCTTTGCAAAGCTCATCGGAAATACTACGCAGTTTCCAGTATGCTCCCTCGTTGCAGTTAAACTTCTTTCCATTCCACATATTCACCGAATTGATGACCAAATGGTTGTGATATGTGCCGGTGTTAAAGTGCGTAGCGACCAGCACTTGATAATGGTCGCCCCACATTCTTTTGGCAAGCTCAACGCCGAGTTTGTGTGCAAGCTGGGGTGTGACTTCGCCTGTTTTGAAACTCTGATATGCGTGATAAGCCACATTGCCGACCGTCTTATCGAAGCGTTCTTGTACCGCTTTCATCTCGGCAAAAGCTGTTTCTGCGGTGCAGTTTACGCCTGTCACATACATTGCTTTTTCTTCACCGATTACGGTTTTTCTCTCGTCGCTTGCGTAGTGAAGTGCCTTGCAAATATCGCTGTAAATCGTCTTGTCCGGGTTCGCCGCATAGCTCAAAACACGGCTGACGCTGTCGGTTATAGCCCATATTTTTGTTACTGCCACGGTGAATCACTTGCACTTTCCGGCTCACCGATTGAGTGGTAAGCCTTCAAAAATTTGCTTACGACATCATCGAAGTTTGCATTTATATTGGCTTCGGAAAGCGACTTCCAATTGTCACGAAGCGCAGTCAAGCCTCGGTAAGCTTCGTAAAATTCCTGTGGCAAGGTTGCCTGAACTTCCTTGCCCAATCCGAGTTTTCTAAGGTAAGCAGAGAGCGAAAGTCCGCATTTTTTAGCGGCTGTTTCCATTTTTCTTTTTTCTCCCTCAGTCACTCGGATATTGATTGCAGTTGTTCTTTGTCTCATATATTTTCATTCCTTTCTCCTAAAAATCGGGGTTACAGGGGCGGCAAGTCCCTTTCGGCAATTTGCCGCCGGTTTTGTGGGTTTCAAAGGCAACACAAAACCTATGCTCGCTATCCTTACGGATTGGCATTACCTGTATAGCCTTATATCCACTTTCTCAAAAAGTGACGATAGTGACGGCTGTGACGGCTTTTCCTATATAGCGGATTTATTGTCATCGCCGTCATTGCCGTCATTCTTTTTTAAGTAAATCAGTCGGCTTGTGCCGGTGCGTTTTGTTTTGTATTCGATGCCTTGCGGCTGAAAAACTTCCGAAGAAAATCGGGCAAGCATTTTGGTCACTACATTTGGTGTAATCTCGGTTTCGTTCACCTGCGTTATAAGTTGCGTTGCCGTGCCTCGCCAGTCTTTTACTTCCGAAATATAATCAACCAGGCGGAAAATAAACTTTGGGATTTCTTCACGGTGAATATCCTCCATATCCTTTCGCTCGACTAATTCCCACAAGTGACTTCGGTTGTCAAACTTCACGGTCAGCTCCTGATATGCAATATCTCGACCTGTGGCAAGCATCGTTCCGGTTTCGTTAGCACGGCTGCGCTTCAAAACAAAATTCGTATCTGCCGCACCTGTGATACCGGTGGAGCCTGATACCTCGTTGAATGGGTCGCTGATATCCTTCAGCTTCCTGACGTGATGAACAACCATAACAGCGATGCCGTACTTGTCCGAAATATTTTTCAGCGCCGAAACATCATCGTAGTCGCCTGCATACATTCCGCTTTTTCCGCCGGTGCTTTTTGAATCTCGCACCTTTTGAAAGGTGTCGATAATGACAAGCTTTGTTTTCGGAAAGTCGGAAAGATACTGTTCGATTTGCTGTTCCAAGCCGTTGCCGATTTGAAAACTCGTTGTTGCAATTCGAAGTTCGGGCGGTGCTTCGTCTGTGATTTGATACAGGCGGCTTTGTATTCGTGCGTAGGTATCCTCCAAGCAGAGATAAAGTACATCGCTCTTGTGGGTTTCAAATTCCCACACGGGCTGTCCTCTCGCCACTTGAATACCGAGCCAAAGCATAAGCCAGCTCTTGCCGATTTTACTTGAACCCGAAAGCACACTTAGTCCTTGCGGTATCAAGCCGTCAACCACAAATAAGGTTTTTCTCATCGGCGTTGACAGCAGCGTGTCCGCATCGATTGTTTTCAGCTTTTCAACTTGCATTCTTCACACCTTCTTCCATAACATAATTGATGACATTGACCTTCGGAATCTTAAAAGCGTTTCCGATTTTAACGCCGGAGATATATCCGTTGTTAATCAGGTCGTATGCCAAGTGTCGGCTTACGCCGAGCATTTGTTGAAGCTGAGCCACTGTAACAATGTCCGGATAGTCCGGGAACATCATCTTGTAAAGCTCTTTCAATTCTGTTTTTCTCATCTTCTTAACCTCCTTTGTGAGAAAAAAGCTGCACGGTATGTACAGCTATGTACGAGACAACAGATAGAATGGAGGGTTCTTTCTGTTGCCTTTTCGCCGTTTTACCCGAATGTCGTTTTTGTTATCCCTGCCCCCATCTCAGCGGCGTTGCCCTGCTCACGTCGTCACAAGCTACATATCGTTTGCTTCCGTGTAACCACGAAAGCTCGCTCATTTCGCTGTTCCTCCTCTTCCCCAAAAAGTCTTTTGACTTTTCGGGGACTCCGGTTATCGCAAAGTCATATCCCATTCGGACGGTCATTCAATTTTAGAAAATCTAATTAATTTCAATCTTAATTTGCAAATTTATTATAGCTGTGTATTGACATGAAGGCAATACTTTTGTATAATGTTATTTGTAGTGATATAGATTTGCTAATTATTTAAAAATTCTCATTTTCTAAAACGGAGGTCTTAGCAATGAGCGAAAACCTACTCCAAACAGAAGATAAATACAGTGCCGTGTCCTTTGGATTTGCTCCAAACAGATGGCACGTAACGAACGACGAAAAATCTTGTGTACTTTCCGTAAACGACGAATACAACTATTCAAAACTTCTTGAGTTGTATAACGCTATCGAAGTTGATAAACGAGAAACGATTGCTTGGGCTGTTATCGGCAAAAAAGAATTTGTTTTGTCGGACGGTGAACTTGCTCAAATTAAGCAGGATACTGCCGATACGCTCGCTTGTTTGCAAGCTGTTACGCAAAAAATAAATTCTGCATTTGACTTTCTTCCTATGGGCGACAGCAGAGCTTATATCTCACCGATGAACACCGCTTCTGTCTTTTTTTCACCGGGCGAAGGAATTTTGAATTTTCTCTATGCTGATTTTGACTCGGCGTATAATGAATGCCTGAATCGCACAAAAAAAGACTTGCCTGATGAGACAAGTCTTGATATTTCTTTACTGACCGAAAAAGAAAAGAAATTGTATTATTATTTGGCTTTAACCGAAACGCAAAAACGCTTTAAGCCATTGATAGAAGCTTCGCTGTTTACAGCGGAATTTCCGCCGATTCTGCTTCATTGCTCAAAGCAGGAGTTGACGGACTATTATCACTATCTTAAAGAAATGCAAAATAATCTATTGCATTTAATCGAGGCGACATTTGACGAGAATTTTTGCAACGGATTTTTTAATCATCTAACCCATAAAACAAGATTTGCAGGCTACTGCCGTAAGCACGGATTGCCGACAGAGCAAAAGCGAACGATTGTGCATAGTATCAGCATCATTGATGCTGAACATCAGATAGAAAATGTGCTTGACGGCTATATCGAAAGTGATTTTGATTTGGATATCAAGATGGCTGCCGTTTCGGAGGTTTCTCCGAGTGTTCAAAAGAATTTGGATAAGCTCGGTTTTACTATGCCGGAAATGATTTCCCTGTCTGCAATGCAAGCCGACGAGTATGAAACCTGTATTTGTGAAAGCATTGAACAGCAAATTGAGTTTGAACTGATACAGCTGTTGAAGTCCGACATCGGAATGCGAAAATGTAAACGCTGCGGTAAGTATTTCATTATGAAGGGCAACTACGACACCAATTACTGCGACCGCATTGCCGAGGGCGAAACCCGCAACTGCCAGGATTTAGCCGCACAGGAAAACTACAAAAAGAAAATGGCGGACAATGCCGCCATTCCCTTGTATCAAAAGTATTACAAGCGTTATGCTGCCCGTGTTCGTGTAAGGCAGATTAAAGAGCCCGATTTCAAGAAATGGAAATATCAAGCGATGACAAAGCGCGACGAATGCTCCGACGGCAAAATCACCCTTGCGGAGTTTGAAGAGTGGCTTGAGGGCAGCTTTCCGAATAGAAAGAAAAAAGAATAAGGCTAACATTTGTAAAAGCTCAGCCGAGAAACCTGCTGTGCTTATATGATAGTTACATAGTCTTGATAAAAGAGTATATATCATTATCAAGAGAAGTAATACGGAATTAAGACAGAGTTAAAACAACAAAGGACATTGCAAAAATGAATAGAATATGATATATTAATGCTATAACTATGCTTGGAGGTTGCTTATGGAATTTAGTGAAGCTCTCAAACATCTTAGAAAAAGAGCATTTTTGAGCCAAGAAGATTTTGCAAAAGAAATCGGTGTAGCATTTTCTACTGTTAATCGCTGGGAACTTGGTAAAACGAAGCCAAATTATAAAGCTCTCAAAAAAATAGATGAGTATTGTCGAAAGCATTCAGAACAATTTGAATTTGATTATGAATAATGATTGGAGAATAAAAAATGATTGACATAAATGCGCCGATTTACCCAATGGTAAATCAGCTATTCGAAGAAGATTGTTTGGAGTGTATGAAACGTATTCCGAACGAATCTATTGATATGATTTTGTGTGATTTACCGTATGGAATGACACAGAACAAATGGGATAGTTACATTCCGCTTGATAAATTGTGGGAACAGTACAAGCGAATCATTAAGCCAAGCGGGGCAATTGTTTTGACCGCTCAAGGTTTATTTACTGCCAAATTGATTATGAGTCAACCTCAACTTTACAAGTATAAATGGATTTGGGAAAAGTCAAAGCCAACAAATTTTCTTAATGCAAAAAAGCAACCTTTAAGAAAACACGAGGATATATGTGTGTTTTATAAAAAACAACCTACATATCATCCCCAAATGACTGCTGGTACGCCATATGATAAAGGAGTTAGAAAGAATCAACTTAGCGGAAGTTACGGCGATTTTCAGCCAGTTCACGTGAGCAGCGATGGGGAACGCTATCCTACTGATATTATTTATGTGAAAACAGCAGAAAGTGAGGGTGAGGTTGTTCATCCTACACAAAAGCCTATAGAACTTGGCAGATATTTGGTTCGCACCTATACTAACCCTGGTGATATTGTCTTGGATAATACTTTTGGAAGCGGCTCATTTCTTGTTGCTGCACTTATGGAGGGAAGAAATTTTATCGGCATTGAAAAGAATGAAGATGTTGCCCTTTTCAAAAAAGATAACATTAATTACATAGATGTAGCAAAACACAGATTGTTTTTTGCGTGGAATGAATTAAGCAAAAAAGCAAAAAAAGGCATTGCTGTTACAAATCTTATTTCAGAGTTTGAGGAGAAATAATTATGGCAACAATCATTAGAAAAAATGAGAGAAGTTGGGCAATCGATATTATTTCTAAGATCAATAGTATTACGGCAAGAAACGACTTGAAAATCAAACGAGCTGGAGGAGAAAACACCATTTCAACTGGCCGTGGAAATAGAATGTTTCCTGATGTTGTGCTTTATGGAAATATCGAACAAAGTGTTATCCTACAAGGCTGGGAATTAAAAATGCCCGATGTTCCAATAGAGGACGAAACATTTATTAAAGATGCGCAGCGAAAAGCTATAGCTCTTAATCTTAATAGCTGTCTGATTTGGAATTTTACATATGCTGTCTTGTATTTGAGAAATCAAAACAACTACTTTACAAAAGTTAAGCAGTGGGCTGATACCAGTCATATAAAAACTCGTGAGGATGTTTTGACATATAGAGATGATTGGGAGAAGTTACTTGAAAAAATAATTTTGGAAATAAATAATCTTTTTGTTTCAGGGAGATTTAGACAGTCTTCATTAGGCGATGCAATTTCCAATACAACCATCTCCACCTTATTGGATCGAAACAAAGTGCTTGTCGCCGAACACCTAAAAAATTGTGCGCTTCGTGATGCCGTTATGGCTGCATTCATAGATAATTGGTGGCTTAATGTTCACGCAGAATACGAGCATGATGAATCCGATAAATATAAAGCATATGCTAAATCAGTAATTTTAAATTGGGCTAATCGAATTTTATTCGCTCACATTATTAAATATCGTCAGAATGCGGCATTAGCAATTAATAATATTTCTTTTGAAACATCTCCAGCGCAAGCAAATAATATATTCAAAGGAATTACGGAAAAATGTGATTTTTATAATGTGTTTTCCCCAATAAAATATAACGAGGTTATTCCTGAACTTTCGTGGCAGGATTTTGTCGAACTTTCAATGTTTGTGAAAGACAATAATATTGAACAATTGGAACAGTCTGCCTTGCAAAGTATTCTTGAGAGTTCCGTTAGCATTTCAAAAAGAGAAATTAACGGACAATTTACAACACCAGAAATATTAGCGAGATTGCTTGTAGAGTTAACTATACGAGATTGGAGTAAACCTATTTTAGACTGTTGTTGCGGAACTGGAACAATATCAAAAGCAGCTGTAGTATTAAAAAAGGAAAAATTCAGTCCACGAGAAGCTGTCGAAACTGTCTGGGCATCCGATAAAAATCAATATCCTTTGCAAGTTGCAAATATCAGTATGACAGATTCAGATACTATAAACTTAGCAAATCGCATTTTTCAGCATAATGCATTGTCACTTAAAGTTGGCGAGGAAGTTTCAATTACAGATCCGGAAACAGGAAAATTAATGAAACTTGTTCTACCAGAGTTTGGTGCAATTACATCAAATTTGCCATTTGTTCCATTTGAAATCATTCCACCAGATGATAAATATTACATTACTTCTGATTCACTTTATGATTCGCTTGACGGGCGATCAGACTTGTATTGCTATATATATCATTGAAAGCCTCCGAATTAATCGAAAAAGACGGTATGCTTGGAATTATCACATCAAATTCTTGGCTCGGAACACAAACTGGCAAAAAATATATAGAATCTATATTAAAAAGATTTGATTTAATGCAAGTTCATATCAGTGGCAAGGGTAGATGGTTTAAAAATGCAGATGTTGTCACAACAATAATAATTTTAAGAAAAAAATCAAACCAAACAGCAAAAACACAATTTTTCTTGTGGAACAAATCTCTTGAACAGATTGAAGCAGATCGTGAAAATGAGAGAAAGTTGATCAATTCTGCTTTACTCGGGCAGGAGATTGACCCTGATGTTACAAAAGTTTCCACTTATTCAAAGGAACAGATGGACTCTCTATTAGCATTAAAAATCTCATACAACGCATTGTTTCACCAAGTTTCTTGGCTATTGGGTGTCACTGACAAGATTATCCCAATAGATACAGCATTTGATGTTTTCAGAGGTAGCCGCCGAGGCTGGGATGCCCTATTCTATCCGAAAGCAGGAGAGCACCATATTGAATCAAAATATCTCAAGAAGGTTTTGATCAATGCCAGAAATATTAACACATTGATTGCAGAACCAGATTCTGATGCATTTTGTTGTGATGATTCAATTTCTGTATTAAAAAACACCGGTATGATTGGTGCGTTGGAATGGATTGAAAAATTTGCAGATCAAAAAAATGGTGTTGGTCGTCCATTACCAGAAGTCTTAAAACGAAAAAATATGCAATGGTATGAACTTCAGGACAATGAGGTGGCTGAAATCTTTACAATGATGAATCCTGATAAACGACTATTTTTCGCAATGTTTGAAAATCCATCATTTGTTAACCAAAGATTGATTGGATTAAAACAAAAGTCTGATTTCAACGATTTAGCGTTGAATCACGCCCTACTAAACTCAATGTTTACTATGTTTTATATTGAAGCTTCAGGATTTGGAAGGGGCTTGGGCGTATTGGATATCAACAAAGAAAGCATCGCTAATTGTTTTATGCTTAATCCAAATTTGGTGTCTAAAACTGATAGAGCTAAAATTCTTGCTGCGTTTGAGACATTAAAAACTCGACAAATTATGAATACATTGGACGAGTTGTACCAACCTGATAGGGAGTTATTTGAGCATGCTGTATTTAAAGCATTTGGAATTGATGAATGCTTTGAGCGTGTTCGACATTCCTTAGTTTCGCTTCAAAGAACTCGTGCGACAGCTAGAGAATAATTCTATATCTGTGTAAAAAGCATCGTAGAAATACGGTGCTTTTTGTTACCAAGATGCGATAATTTCATTCAAATGGCAACATTGTAGATTGACCTTGTCTTTGCAAGTCGCTCATAATGAAAGAAAACGCCCAAAACCTTCCCGAATAATGACAGTGCGGAGATATCTTGGACATTTTCTTAATTAACTTGCTTTACATATCTAAGTTTAGCTTCTTCTTGACAATCTCAATGCTTTTGTGTATAGAAACTTCTTTTGCAAATCCACTGACAATATCTTGCATTATCTGCTTGCTCCAATAAATTTTCAGCTTTTTCTTTGCACGAGTAATTGCTGTGTAAAAAATTCCGTGCGTTATCATTTCAGAATTACTTTGAGGGATAACAATTTTTACCGAATTATACTCTAAGCCTTGAGCTTTGTGAATAGACACGGCATAAGCAAGTTGAAATGGAATAATACATTTTGCTCTAATTGACTCATCTGTTTCGTCATCTTTGTTTGAATAAATGCAAAAGCGAATACGTGTACTTTCTTCAAATGATTCTATATATTCCATATCGGTATGTCTGCAATCGTTTTCTGTCAAAAGCATTGCAACATCAATGGTAAACCGAATCATATCATCATTCTTCTCAATGTCAACGATTTTTCCTTTCAGGTTGTTATATAACAATGAAAACCTTTGACTTTCATTAAACAAAATCGGATCGCCAATCTTATATGTCCATTCTTGCCACGAAACAGCTTTCGAGGATGTATTTGCGTTTTGCAAGTAGGTATTCATATTGTTTAATCCAAATTTTCCATCATAATTCAGGCACAGAACCACCTCATCCTCATCTGCCTTATCAAATATTCCCGGACCAATTTCCTCAGAGAACGGTCCATCTATTGCAAGTTTTTCAGTTATTAAATCTCCGTGGTTTCTTACTTCATCCCAAAGATTGATAAGATTTTGATCGTCTGTTCGCCAAGTGCTTAGTAACTCTACATTTGCACTTGGAACGCATATAATATCTTTGGCGTATCTAAACCAATTTCCAAATTCAATAGATTCAATCTGGTGAATATCTCCGGCTAAAACAATGAAAGTATCAGAACGAATCTTGGAAAAAAACGTAGCCATACTACGATTATCAATAGTGCTACATTCATCAACAAAAATCACGTCATAGTCCGGTAGGTTAACTTTACGATTAAAACTATCAATACTAACAAATTCGCTACCTGTACCCGGATTATCAATTCTACGAATTAGATTTTGCTTTGCGGTATGCGTTTTTGTTAAGAATAGCTTTTTGCGCCCAGACATCAAATTTGATATATAGTTGATCAGTGTTGTTTTACCGGTGCCCGCTGCTCCATAAATCAACAAAACTCGCGAATTCACAAACGCAGTTCGAATTGCTTCAATCTTTAGAGAATCTTCAATTACGCCTGCATTATCACGTAAGAATCTGTTATTTAATTCTTTCTGACCGCTATTTCCAATATGTGAAAGTTCTATAAGTGTTCTCAGTATAAATAATGTATTTTTTTCGTAGGCGTCAATAGACACAAAGCCATTATCAACTGAAATAGAGTAACCATTTCGCCTTTCCCATAGATCAAGTTGTGCATTATACTTATCAATTGCATCAGAACTTGAAATAGCAGCTTGTTCAAAATAAATTTCCCCTGTTTGCTTAATTGCATTTTTCAGTGTGAGATATGGCCTAACTTCTTCAAGTCCGTCATACCCGACAGCATTTAATATATGCCGAAAATTGTGCCCTTCTGTTGTTTTTCCGCCAAGAATATCAGATAGCAACGGACTATTCTCAAACGGATAACAACCACTTGCTAAATACAAATTTCCATTCATACATTTTCCAAAAGCATTTGGCAAAACGCCTTCTATTGTTTCTTCTTTTAAATTCTGTAACAAATAACGAATAACATTCTTTCCAGTGGTATATTCGGCTGATTCCGAATACATTTGCTTGAGATGAACGAGAATATCTTTGAAAAGTGTTGTCTTTGATTTCGCATAGATTCTTTCAATCATTGAATCAAACTTATTTTGACTTAAATCTATGAAATCAAGCAAATTAATTCCAGTATTTGTTAAGAAGCTCATTAGAGCTTGGTATTCTCCATATCTTGAATTAAGACTACAAGGTAATCTTAATATTTTTGCAAACTTATTTAAGCTTGTAGGTGAAATGGAAACCATCCAATCTGAAATTATTTTAATTTTAGATTCTACTCCCCACAAATCTATATTTTCGTTTGCATAACTGATTTGAATAGAATAATTGGTCGGTATATCTTCTTTCGTATAAACCGTAAGTCGGTTATATTTAGTCGCATAGATGCCGGCTAATTGTAATGTGATTTCATAATATCGCTCTGTCCCAATAAAAAAGGGAACTTTTTTCTGAATATAGTACCTCGAATTGGAATGATAACTTTTAGAAAAATCGGCTTTTTCTACTGATGATGCAACACTTGTGTAATAGTGTTTATCTAATTCATCAATAGGCGGTGTTAATTCTTCAAGGTTTTTAAGGACATCAATGCCATGGCTGTTTTTTAAGTCTTTTCTGATTTGCCACAAAAAATTATAATATTTTTGCATTAGTCGTCCGGACTGACCAGCTTCCGGAACTCGGTTCTCAATATACTTTAGTCCTTTATAAAATACAGACAGGTATTTTGTGTTAATGTTCAAAAGAGACTGTTCCCAAGCCAATTTAAGATCAGGTTGTGCAACACCAAGTCTCATTGAATTCATAATTAAGGCAGCTTTGCACATATCATCTAATCGAGGAAGAATTTGTTCGGAAATACTATCAAAATCTTCGTCAGGACGAGCAAGGTTCTCTATACTCTCGGATATTTCTTTATCACATCTATTAATGATATACTCAACCTCTTTACGAGTAAACGAGTGGCAATTAAGTTTATTTGTGAATAAATGTCTTGCTAATACTTCAGACAATTTTTTACAGAATATCTCAACACTCTCTTCTGTATTTTTAATCTCGTCCGCAGGAAAGAATGTAATAGTTGCACTATCTTTGGAAAAATCAATTTCATTTAGAAGATTTGCTGAAATATATTTCCAAAACACACGTTCATTTCCTCGTTCATCCGGATTAAGTACAAGAAATAAAATCCCCGGATCAAGTGTTATATTATTAGCAATATACGCCGGAAAAGCTAAACTTTGCAACGAATACTTTATACATCCATCTGTCTCTTGATAGGAATGTGTTCCCTTGATTTGTACAAAAAAGTTTTGTCTGGGTTGCCTTGAAATAGTAGGATTTGTAACAAATTCAAAGGTACCATCTGTATTTGGCCATTTGTCGTTTGAAGCAAAGTTTGTATTAATTCTGCCATTAGAGCGAAGAAACGTTTTTAAAATAGATACTGCTGCTTCGTCCATTGCAGAACGATCAGTGTGCGTTTTTATATGTCTTTGAATTTGTTCAGGATTAGATGTAAGCATAATTCATTCTCCACTTGGCTGATTAAATAGCCGAACAATATTGATTATTCTTCTGTACTGTAAAACTCATCAAACACATAAGTCTTAACCGGTGTGATGTACAGCTCATATCTAATAACCAGTCTTACTAATTCGTTGCCGTCAATCAGTGTAATGGGTGAGCCTTCTCTTGCGGCAACTCTTGCAGCATTAGTAAATCTACCGTTTGTGATAAACACGCCGTAGTCGGCTTGATACTTATTCATAGCACCTAAGAATTGGTTGATTTCCGGCTCGGACACGGGAGCGACATTATATCGTTTGCACTGAATGACAACACGTGTAGTTCTGAAATCATTTGCATCAATATGGTAGCCGTATCCATCAATACCACCGTCATTGCTGATTTGTACACCTTTTTCAGTGAACTCAACACCCATACGGTTTAATAACGCTCTTGAAAAAGCTTCAAACTTTTTTGGTGACATTTTAGCAATAGCGGTAAGCAAATTTTCCTTGAAATCGTCTTTGATTTTTTCTTCGGCTTGAGTTTCTTCTTCATTGTCGCTGACATTAACAGTTTTGTTCTTTTTGTTGTTTTTGCTGAGTTCTTCCCAATGCTTCTTGGATGGCTCAATAATTTCTTTTTGAACATCAAGCTTATCAACATCAAGATATAATCCTTTCTCTGTTAAAGTAATAGGAGATGAATCTGTGTATGTCAACAAGTCATTAAAATACAAATCTTTAATCGCAAAATTAAACTTGAAATTAAACTCTTTATATGTGTTGCCGGTTTGCTTTGATTTCTTTTCAAGCACAGAATATTCAGCAATTTGGTCATCCATATCAGCAATGCGTTCTTTGATTTCAGAACGCTCTAATTGACCGCCAGCTTCTTGTAATACTTTCAAGATAGGTTTAATCAAATATGCGATTTTTCCTTCTGAAGATAAAGTCTTTAAATTCATAATCAATACCTCAATTCTTATATGTTAAACCAAAACTTCCTATTCGACGTAGCGCTTGCCGTCAACTCTACGGATGTATTGCTTCTCTTTCAGAGAGTCAATAATGTGCTTTATACTTCTTACGGACTTTCCTGTCTGTCCTGCAAGTTCGGTTTGCTTAACGGACGGGTTATTTTTTATTAAATCTAACACGGCAAGTACTTTCAAAGTGCCAATTTGGCACTTTGGGACTGTATAGTGGCACTTTGGAGTTTTACAATTCCTCCGTTTTAAAGGCTGTAAATCCTTCATAGTAATAACTTTGGTCTATGCTTTTCATATAGACCTCACGGCTGTTGATTTCGTCCGTAAGCGCACCTTTCAGCAACACTTTGATTTCCACATCTTTAATCGGACTGCGCTCCATAGCAAGGAGATAATCTTCTTTATCAACCTTGCTCCAATCGACAACCTTGCCGATTTCGTTCTTTAAGATATGGTCGAGCCAAATGCGGGTGCTGCGACCGTTTCCCTCACGGAAAGGGTGGGCAATGTTCATCTCAACATACTTTTCGATTATCTCATTAAAGGTCGATTGCGGCATTTTATCAATGTTATCAAGAGCCGCTTGCAAATAGATAAGCGGCGCAAAGCGAAAATTTCCTTTTGCAAGATTTACTGTGCGGATTTTGCCGGCAAAGTCAAAAATATCTTCGAACAGATACTTATGGACTGCCTGTAATGTAGAAAACTTGCCGACAGGAAGATTATTTAAAATACCTTTTTCAAAAAGTTCCGCAGCCTTTTTCTTGCTGATGCGTTCTTCATCACAGGCAAGTTCGGCTGAATCGGTAATGTTCAACCTGTTCTCTAATATCATTTTATTTGTCATTATGATTCGACCGTGATATTTTCTATTGCGTACAGCGGCAGATTCAAAAGCCAATCTTCCTTCTTATAATCAGCCATTGAAGTACGAACAGACAATTCAGGTTCAAACCTCTCTCGATAGGTTTTGAGACTCTTTGCTCTCAGGTTCGTTTCGGCTTTTACTTCAATAGGAACAATCTGTTCACCGTTATCAACGACAAAATCAATTTCGCAAGAACCTCTGTCGTTGGTGTAATAGTAAATGCCTAAATCTTCTACCGTTTTTAATTGCTGGCAAACATATTGTTCGGTCAAAGCTCCTTTGAATTCAACGAAAAGGTCATCGCCGTCAAGAAGTGTACGCTGACGAAGACCTGTCATACAGCCGAGGAGTCCCACATCGACTATGAAAAGTTTGAATGCTTTCAAATCCTCATAAGCTTTCAACGGAATACCTGCCGCATTAACACGACTGACCTTGTGCACAAGCCCGCAATCGGAAAGCCACATAATCGCAGTTTCATATTCTCTTGCTCTGCCGCCTTCACGAACAAGACCATAAATAAACTTCTTATTTTCTCTTGCGAGCTGCGACGGAATACTGTTCCAAAGCATACGGATTTTCGGGACAATCTCGTTCGGTGCGTGTTTTGAAAAGTCTTGTTCGTATGCCGCAAGGATTCTTTTTTGAATCGCACGAACCTCATTGAAATCTTTACTTTCGGCAAAACTTTGAACTGCTTCCGGCATACCACCTACAAAATAGTAGTGTTTCAATGCGTCAATATATGTTTGCTTAAAGCTTGTGATCATTTCATAATCCTGATTTTTCAAAAGCTCTGCAAAGCGTTCGTTGCCGGTTGCCATTAAAAACTCACTAAAAGAGAGAGGATAGAGCTTTAAGAAATCGACCTTGCCGACAGGGAATGAGGTACCCTGATGTAAAGCAATTCCCAAAAGAGAACCGGCGCATACAATGTGATACTGCGGGGCGTTCTCATAAAAATATTTAAGAGAAGCAAGTGCTCTCGGAACTTCTTGAACCTCGTCAAAAATCAGCAGGGTGTTTTCAGGATTGATTTTGCGTCCGGCATACAATTCCAGTCCCATAATCAGGCGGTCTGTATCCAAGTCTGCTGAAAACAAATCCGCCATTCTTGAATTGGAATCGAAGTTAATATATACAGTATCCGCATAAGCCTGTTTACCAAACTCCTTCATCAGCCAAGTCTTGCCGACCTGTCTTGCACCTTCAATAATCAACGGCTTGCGGCGCTTACTGTTTTTCCATTTATATAATTTTTCAATCGCAATTCGGTACATACTGCACCTCCATATTATAAATCAGTATTAGTATATCACTATATGCCAAAAAATGCAACGATTATTTGAACATTAAATCCGTTTTTTACAGCGAACTTAGTGAAAATGCTCTTACTTTCTTAATTCTGTTATTCCAAAGTATCATCTCAAAATCCCAAAGTATCAATTTGATACTTTGGGATAGCTATGAAAAATAAAAAATCAGTGCCAACGATGAATCAATTTCAAAGTAAGCACTGATTTTAACTAGATAAGCAGATAATATGGCTTATTCGTTACAATTGCCTATATATTACTTCATTGTTTACCATTTCTGCCGCTCTGTCTCGAATATTATTCATTCTCCTCACCCATACCATATTGTCGGCGGATTTGAGTTGTTCGGTTACGCCTTCCTTTTCGGCGAGTTCTTTTACCAGCCGGAGAAAAAGTTGTTGCGCCTGTTCTTCGATGTCTGCAAGATACGAATCAAGTTTGCCGGATGTGAGTAAATTATAGTACAGCACCTTATGATGTTGTTTCAAATATCGTTTGTGCCTTAATGCCCACACACCGACATTCACCGGTTCTTTTTCCGCCGGTAATGATAAGTCCGGCAAGAGATAGTCGCCGGTCTGTGTATAAGTACCGCCGAGTTGTTCAAATAATGTGTCAGTCATAGTAAAAACCTCCTTTGATACTTAAATTGTATCAAAAGAGGTTTTCTTTTTCGAATGTGCGATTTATAAAAAAGAAAGAGCGAGACTTCAAATCTCGCTCAGTCTGGTAGAGCTATTTACTTTTTCTGCCAACCATTTCCGGGTTTCTGCGTAGGTGGTAACCTATCCCCTGAATCAATATGAACAATTCTCGGATCATTCACTTGTCCACCACGAGGACCAACCTCGATATAAGTCCCAGGCCGCTGATTGTCAGTGCCAGGTTTAATAGGCTTTGGCATTTGGTGACCTCCTTTCCTTAAAGATGTATATATTATACCATATATGTGGTACTAAATCAATGCTCATATCACAATATATAGTGTTTTTAATGCTATTCTATTTTTACAAACTTTCAAAATAAGCTTATTTCTGCAATATAGCATCATAAATATCAACGATCGTTTTCTGATACTTTCATACTATAAATCACTTGCCAACGAGGAAATTCCTGAAGCGCCCGGATATGCCAATCGGATTTGCGGGTGATAGTGCGAAAATATTTCGAACAAAAGAACTCTATCAAGTAGACTTTCGGAATGTGATTCACATTGTTCCTCTTGAATGATTTAAGATGTCCTTTCTTACACCAATTATTGATAGATGTCGTGCCGTAACCGATTACTTTTGAAATTTCGGTTGTGGTCATCACATCGGGATATTGCGAAAAAAGTTCTGTGTAATACAGTTTCATATTTTCAAGAACCTGTTCGGGTACTTCGGCGCTCATTTTGACGGTATAGTTCCCCTTGTACCAACCTGCCGGTGCGGAATAGGATTCGGGAAATACTTTTCTCTTTTCAAGATATGTAATAACATCCGCCTTTTTGATTTTGTAACAGCGAGTTTTCTTGCCAGTGTATTCGCACGGTATCTTGCCGCTGCGAAGCAAATACAAAGCCGTTGATTTGCTGATGTGGCAGATTTGATAGAGTTGGTCTTTGGTAATAATATCGGGAATCGAATCCCAGTTGATTGCGGTTTCATCCATAGCAATACACCTCGTAAATATTTTTATCGGTGCGGGTCTTTCCTGTGTATTGCCGTTGTTGATATGTTTATTCTGTTCTTTCCGCAGTTCTTTCCAAAATAGTGCCTGTTCTTTCCAAAAACAGCGAAAATGCCGTTATTCGAACTTTCCTTTATTTATCGGGATTTCAGCGGCACAACCGTCAAAAAGCCTTTAATATCAAGCATTTTCGGTGAATATAAAACTTCCCAAAACAGCCTTCAAAAATCGCTAAACAGCCATTAACCCATAAAACTCGAAATCAGGTAGTCGCGCAAGCGGCTCGTGGGTTCGAATCCCACCCTGTCCGCCAAAAAAGCCTTTACGTTTTCAAGCGTGAAGGCTTTTCTTTATTTTGTCAACATTTTGTCAACAAAAGTTATTTCAAATCAGGCAAGATTGATGTATAATTGTTTCACAGACATTAATGCAGGCGGTGAAACGTGTGAACTCAAGCAAACATATGATAGTCGCCAACGGGCGGATAATTACCGAAGACATTACCGAGCTAAAATACAACACCATAACCCAAAAGTATGAGGTAACCTTTAAAAATCAAAAGACATATTCATATAACTCAGAAAATATTCATTGGCTGAAAGACCCAGTAGTTTTGGATCCGCTGAACTATCACATATCACACAACGGGATTTCGCTTTGGGGCATACGCGCCATCTATGTTTTTACCGATATAAATCAGCATTATTGGCACATTTGCTTTGAGAACGGCTCCGCGCGCGATTACAGTGAAGATGATTTGCAAATAGAAAAGTCTGTTCTTGATGATGAGACCGCCAAAAATGTCCTTGACTATCTTAAAAGGTCGGCGGAACTCTGTAAATTGAAAGCAGAAACCGGAGAGAAGCTTTTGCCGATTCAGTATGCCGGAATAGATTTCATCGACGAAACATCAGCGCTGGCGTATTACTTGAATCCTACTCTTTACACTGCCGCTTTAGCAAAGCCGACGCATCTTATTTTCCCGTTCGGCTGCAATGCGAGTCAGTTCAAAGCCGTAAAGAATGCGTTAGAAAATAAGCTCAGTGTTATCGAAGGACCTCCGGGAACCGGAAAGACGCAAACGATACTTAATATCATCGCGAACATTATCATCTCAGGCAAAACTGTGCAGGTCGTGTCTAACAACAATTCTGCGATACAGAATATATACGAAAAGTTTTCGGAATACGGGCTTGAATTTATTATCGCTTCACTCGGCAGATCCTCTAACAAAACCAAGTTCTTGACATCCCAAACAGATTCATATCCCGATTTCAGCGGATGGTTTTTCCGCGAGGCAGAACAGCCGGAGTTCATTGAAGAAATAGGCAGGCTCTCCGAACAGCTTCAAAACGTGTTTGAGATGCAGTCAAATCTCGCCGAGGCAAGACAGGAGCTCAACCAAATCATCACCGAACAATACCACTTTGAACAATATATCACAGAAACCGATTTGCCGGATCGTTCAATGATAATGATGCGCAGAACGGTTAAATCCTCCGATATTCTCAAGCTTTGGGAAATATGTCAGCGATACGCCGACAACGACAAAAAAATCCCGCTGATTTTCAAGCTGAGAAGCAGATTCAGATTTGGTATGTGCAAGTGGGATTTTTATAAAAACAAGCCCGAGCATATAATATCGGCTCTCCATGCACTTTTTTACAGAGCCAAAGAAGAAGAGTTGCAAAGAAGAATCAGCTCTATTGAAAACTCTCTGAAAAATATAAACGCACACCAGCTTCTGAATGATATGCAGACAAAGTCGATGCAATATCTGAAGCACCGATTGTATATTAAATATTCAAAAAATGAAAGCCGCCCAATTTTTATAGGAGATGATTTCTGGAAAAAGCCTTACGAATTTCAAGCTGAATATCCTGTGATACTCAGCACAACATTTTCATCTCGAAGCAGTTTATACTCCAGGGCTAAATTCGACTATGCAATAATGGATGAAGCCTCTCAGGTTGATATCCCAACCGGGGCATTGGCTCTCTCAAATGCCAAGCATGCGGTAATAGTGGGAGACTCCAAACAGTTGCCGAATGTTATAACCGACGAAGACCGGAAAATTGCTGATGCTATTTTCAAATCTTTTGAGCTCCCGCAGGACTATAACTTTGCAGAAAACAGTTTTCTCTCTTCGCTATGCAAAGTTATCCCAAATGCTCCGAGGACACTCCTCCGAGAACATTACAGGTGTCACCCGAAAATCATAAATTTTTGCAATCAAAAGTTCTATAACGGCAATCTTGTAATTATGACGAAAGATTGTGGCGAATCTAATGTTCTGTCTGTTATCAAAACTTCAATCGGCAATCATTCGAGAGAACACATGAATCAACGCCAAATTGATATCCTTACAACAGAGGTATTGCCTAAAATAGAGTCCGCTCCCGGCAGCATAGGAATTATTGCACCGTATAACAATCAAGTTAACGAAATAAAGAGACAGCTCCCGGACAATGGCATAACAACAGCTACAGTTCACAAGTTTCAGGGACGCGAAAAAGATACAATAATAATGACAACCGTAGATGATAAGATATCGGATTTCACAGATGACCCATATCTTCTCAATGTTGCTATATCGCGAGCCAAGAAGCGGCTCATACTGATAACATCCGGCAATGAGCAGACAGACGGGCAGAATATACGCGACCTTGTCGACTACATCGAATATCAGAACTGTACCGTTACAGACAGCGCATTATATTCGGTGTTCGATTATCTCTACAGTCAGTACACTCGGGCAAGGCAGGACTATCTAAAGAAACACAAAAGGGTCTCCGCATACGATTCGGAAAATCTTATGTACGCACTCATAACCGAGGTTCTGAGCGAAAGCGAAAGAAATGACCTTGATGTCATTTGTCACCAGCCGTTAAATATGATTATAAGGAATCCGCATCTTTTGAGCGATGAGGAATGCCGGTATGCGATGAACAGCTCAACGCATCTTGATTTTCTGATTTTTAATAAGATATCGAAAAAGCCTTTGCTCGCAATAGAAGTTGATGGGTATTCATTCCACAAATCCGGTACAAGGCAAGCCAAGCGCGACAGAATGAAGAATTCAATTCTCGACAAATACGGAATACCTTATATCAGATTTGCAACAAACGGCAGCAATGAGAAAGAACTGCTGAGGCAAAAATTAGACAGCATTTTATGAGCTTTTACGTATCTTCGGATTATATCTAATCTTCTCGACATCTTTTGACAATATACAGAGAACTTATTCAATTTTTATTCACACCACGAATTTTTGCCGCACCTCTTCCCTCAATTTTGGCGGGCTTTCCCGCTCAGGTCACAGGCAGCACTTTCATTTACCAAAACCACACCCCGTTTATCAGGCATTGCAGCTTGACAAGCGGGGGGCGATTCACATTTACGGGGGATTACAGAAAAGATCAGGTCAGACTGATTTTGTCTATTCGTTCGAGCTCGTCGCTCGTAAAAGATATTTCATTATTTCTTCGCTTGACTTGTGGGGCAGATTTGAAACACAAAACTACATTACGGTTAACATTCTTCGACGATTAGACGCTTACAGGGTTTTTCATTTTGTCTAAAAACCAAGCGCAGCTGACGTAAAATCCATCGGCTGCGCCTATATGTTTTTATATTATTCGGTTATGTCATCACATGGCTTTTTAAATAATATTGCTCACATTTCAACGCTGTACACATATTTTCCGCTTGAAACTTCAAGGCTCTTTCCGTCGGGCAGCGTGATGACAGCGCTCGTGTTAAACGGAACATTAATCGAGAGGACAAAAACGCCGTTTTCAAAATTCCAATTGATTTTGATAGTTCCGCTCGAAAGCTTTTTGAAACATGACACGCTCGTGAGTCCGCCTCCGACGAGGGGTGCAACCTTAAATTTTTTGTAGCCCGGCTCAATCGCTTCGAGTCCCGCGACGCGCCTATATAACCAATCGCCGACTGCACCGTTCGCATAATGGTTGAAAGAAACCATTCCTCCGCCGACAGCGTTTACCAGACCGCTTCCCGGATCTTTTCCGAGATTGACGGTTCCATCGGGTCGAAGCGCGTCCCAACGCTCCCAAATTGACGTTCCTCCGGCTTTGACTTCATACAACCACGACGGGACGGTGTCCTGAAGTAAAAGGTCATATGCTTCATTTATATATCCGTTGTCCGAAAGGGCAAAAAGGAGATATGGTGTTCCGAGGAAGCCGGTGGAAAGATGATTATCGGCTTCTTTCACGAGTCTTAAAAGGTTTTCAGCATATTTTTTTCTTTCCTCTCCGCTCACCATTCCAAAATACAGCGGGCAAACATAGGCCGTTTGAAACTCGTTTTTGAGCGTTCCTTTTTTGTCGGTAAAAACGTTCCGATATGCGTTTTCGATGCACTTTCGCTTTTCTTGAAACGCCTTAGCCTCCTCTTCAAGACCGAGGATGGTCGCAATTTTTGATGCGAGGGCGCAATCGTTGGCATAATATGCGGTTGAAATCCACTTCTTTTTTGCCATCCATTGCTTTTGATTTTCGTTCGGAGCGCACCAATCGCCGTAAGAAAATCCGTGCGACCAAATGTATCTATCTTCCCCCGATGAAAACGCCGCTGCTTTCTTTTCGACTCCCGAAAGATATCTTTTCATCATCGGATAAAACTTTTCAAGAATGGTTTTGTCCCCGCTGTTTTGATAAAGCGCCCACGGGACAAGGAAAACACAATCGGACCAGCCGGCCGTAATCTTTGTTCCGCCGAAATGTTTGACCCGAGGAACAACGACGGGGATTCCTCCGTCTTTTGTCTGCTGTGCCTTCACATCAATAAGCCACTTTCTAAGAAAGCGGTTCATATTGAAGTTGAAACACGCCGTCGAAGCAAAAACGGAGATGTCGCCCGTCCAACCGAGTCTTTCGTCGCGCTGAGGACAGTCGGTCGGGATCTCAAGGAAGTTTGAAAAACCGCTGTATCTTATATTCTTTTGAAGGCGGTTAATGCTTTCGTTGGAGCAGAAAAAGTCTCCCGTTTCCTCGTCAATCGAGGAAATAACCTTCATTCTGACCTTGACGTTTTCAGGCTCAATTCCGCAAAGTTCGGCATAACGAAAACCCATAAAGGTAAATTTCGGGCAGTAGGTCTCTTCTTCTCCGCCGCAAACATATTCAAGCTTTGCTTTCGCCGAACGCAGCGGCTTTGTAAAAAGCTCACCGTTCAAAAGAACCTCCGCATGTCGAGCGGTTATCCTTTGCCCTTTTCTCCCTTTAATTTCAAGTTCGAGAACGCCGGCGCAGTTTTGACCAAAATCATAGATATAGCCGTTTTGGCTTTTTTGAATCTCTTTCGGTTCGAGCGTTTCGATTATTTTTGCAAATTTTCCGTACGATGCGACGAGGCGCGGAGAAATACGGGGCTTCTCTTTTTCGGCATTTTCGAAGATCGCTTTGCTTAAGGTTTTCGTTGCGTCGAATATCTCTCCGTTATAAAACGACACGTCTCTGACAGGCCCGTCAGCGGTGACGAGCCAGCTTTCGTCGGTTTTAATTTCGTCTTTTCGCCCATCGTCATATTCAATTTGAACAAGTGCTTTGAGCGCGAGCCTGTCGGCGCCGAGCTTATTACTTCTATTCAGGCCGAAAATCCCGACCGCCCAACCGCCCGCAACGGTGAAAACCAATTCGTTTTTCTCTTCGAGAAACGGCGCAATGTCATAAACCTGATATTGAAGTCGGTCTTCAAAACTCGTGAAACCGGGAGCAAAGCGGTCGTCGGAAATCTCTTTTCCGCAAAGCGTGAAAGAATAAATTCCGAACGCGGTTGAATAAAGCCGCGCTTTTTTCACCTTACCCGAAAGCAAAAACTGACGTTTGAAGACGAGCGGAATGGGGCTTTTTCCGAAACCGACGTGATAGTTCGGCTTCGTTATCCACTCCGCAGAAAAATCACCGGAAAGAAAGCCCGTTTCAAACTCCGCCGTTTTTTCGGCTTTGTTTCCGTAATTGTCACAAACCGTCGCTTCTACCGTATAAACCGTGCACGGAAGAAGAGTTCTTCCGCCATAAACGATATTGTCGACAGTAGAGCTTTGCTCTTCTGTCTGCCAAAGGACAGCTTCGTCACTTTTGACCTTAAGGGAATATGAAGAAATAAAAGCGTTTTCAAGCTCGTTTTCGGTTTCAAGAGTGAAGCGCGGATTTTCACTGTCTGTCACGGCAAAACCGCACAGATCATCGATTCGGATATTTTTAAGTTCCATTTTCCGCCGTCTCCCGTCTTTCCGAAAGCACCGCCTGAATTTTTTCGGCTTCCGCATTGTTGATTCTGTAAAGCAACAAGAATACAATCGCACCAACAAAAACCACTATACCCGGAATCAAGCCGTCGGCAAGACTGAGGCCTAACTTTGTGTATGAGCCGTCGCCGTTTGCTGTCCATGAAAGAACGTAAAGCGAAAAAGCTGCACCTATTCCGTTGCTGATTTTTGTAATCATTGAGGTCGCTGCGGCAATCACGCCCTCAGCACGCAGGCCGAGCTTGTAGTCCACATAGTCGATATTATCCGCCTGAATCGAATAATACAAAAGCTGTGCAAAGCTTGTTCCGCAGCTGCAAATTACGCTTGAGACGCAGGCGGCGACAAGGCCGCTCGTTTTGTCGTTGACCGCAACAAGGCGAACGAGACAACCGATCGCCGTGACGATCATTCCGCAAGCATAAATCCTGCGCTTTCCAATCTTCTTCGCGAGCGGAACGGCAAGCAATGAGACGGGGCCGCCGACAATTGCGACCGTATTCATAATCGTGAGCTTTCCGATCGAGCCGAGCGCGTGCGTTGCATAATATGGATTCGACGTTGCAACAAACGCAAGTCCAGTCTGAACAATGAGTCCGCCGATGAAGAAAGCGATAAGCGGCTTCAATTTAATGATTCTTAAAACATCCTTTGCTTTATATCCGGCATCCTTGAGCGGTTCGACTCGCTGATGAATGCCCGTGATTCCGCCGAGCGAGCACGAAAGGATGATTCCCATAGCAAGCAGATTCATAATATTATAGCCCTTGACGGAAGAGTTGAACTTTGCGAAAACAATAGGAGCTATGAGGTTGAGTCCACCGCCGAGACCGTAAGCAAAATTTTTTAGCATTGCAAGGAAATTTCGCTCCTCCATATCGTTTGTCATTACAGGAAGCATACTGTTGAGTGAAATGTCCATAACGGGGAAGGTCACACCGATAAGCATATATGAAATATAGGCAACCATAACCTTCATCGAATCCGAAACATATGCCGGACCCATCCATACCACGGCATAGTTCAAGGTGCAGATGATCGTTCCGACAATAAGAATTCGTCTGAATTTTCCGAACTTTGAGTTTGGCGCTCTGTCAATGAAATAACCGATGAACGGGTCATTCACTCCGTCAAAAACTCTTGCGATCAAAAACATTGTTCCGACGACCTTTGCGTCCATACCGAGTGTGTCGGTATAGAAAATCGAAAGGTATGCGTTGACCATGGTCATTATAGGGATGTTTCCGAGGTTCACGAAGAAATATGCCACGCGTTCCTTCCAAAGCGGCTTATTCCCGAGCTGAAGCGTGGCACCCAATCCGGAAAGCTTTGATTTCTTTTCTTGGTTTTCTTTCATTGTTATGACCGTTCCTTTCCGCTGCGTGTAAGGCACAAAAGGCTCGGAAAGCCTTGCACCGTAACACAGCATTGAAAATTCTGTGTTGAGACATGCTTGAGAATTTATATTCATTGCAGAGTACGTGGATGTGAGTGGGCACAGCAAAAGCTGAACCGCATGTTGTGTGTATCAACTGCTCTTTCAAGCACAAATTACATTATTACTCCTATATTCAACAACGCATCTTTTCAATAAAAAGAAAAAGGCGGCAAAAATCATGATTCATCTTCCCTCTTCATCGGAATTGTAACATATCGTTGTGATTATTTCCACCACTTTCTGAAGAAATATCCGCAATAAAAATCGCAATCAGCGCCTCGAAATGCTGTATAAGACATTTCGAAGCGCTGTTCATTCTTTTTATTCTACATATTTCCGGTCGAATGTCACCCCGCATTTGAATTTTATTTGCATATATTTATCGCAGACGGTTATCCTATCGACCGTCTGCTTGATGATGAATCCATTCTGTACATCCGACACTGCGTCTTTATTATTTTCTGTATTTTTTGATTAACTGCTAAGAATCTCATTTTTTCTTTAAAATTTCGATTTTCCTCAAGTTCCAATCACTTTTCGTTGTGAACATTCCTGTATTCATTCGGCGTCATACCCGTAGACTTTTTAAACACGGTTTGGAAATACGCCTGACTTGAAAAGCAAAGATGGGTGCTGATCTCCGACAGACTTCGGTTGGAGTATCTGAGAAGCCTTTTGGCGTCTCTTATTTTACTTTTTATAATGAAATCTGTAATGCTTTCTCCGGTTTCCTGCCTGAATTTTTTTGTTACATATGTCCTGCTCTTTCCGATGAATCCCGCAACATCATCTATTCCTATCTGACAGTTTGTGTGATTTTGAATATACTGCATACAAGCATATATCTCTTTCGACGCATTCCGCGGGGCCTTCACTTGTGCAACCCTGTCCGTGAAATCAAGAAGCATGTTGTACTGCAGCACTTTAACCTCCTCTGTTGAGGAGGTCTTTTCACACTCCTGGATATACAGATCGATAAGGCGATAAGTCTCTTCAACTCCGAGTCCGCCGCCGATAGCGCCGACCTTGCCGACCATGGTTGCTACGCCTATCAAAAGATTTTTTGCCTGACGCAGCGGCGCTTCCGCAAGTTTTCCCTCCCGCAGGTGCGTTGTTTTCGCGGTGGAGGTCAAAAACGCATTCAGTTTGTCTGTCTCGCCGTCCCTTACAAATGAGAGGAGCATATTTTCAAACTGATATGTTCCGTGCAGAACCTGCTCGTCCTGCGATTTGTACAAGTCCTCGGTATATGTAACCGCAAGCTTGTTTCCTACATCCGACGATTCTTCGAGAAACTGCTCCGCAATGTCAAACATCTCACCGTTGATAATAAAATTCAGAAGCGCGGTAAGGTTCACAAACTGATTATATGAGCAATTCGGAATGGAATACAGAAATTCCGCCAACGCATCCATATCTTTTTTATCCGTTAAATTTCTTCGCGCAACAGTCATAACCGTATCTTCCGTGATAGGCGTCGGAAAAACCGGGCCGAGAAGTACTCTCATCGGGCTGTTTTTTATTCTTATCTGCCCATACGTCCCCTGTTCAGGCAAAGTCAGGATATACATAGTCTGCTCGGCGGAAAACGACTGAGCCTCAAACAAAGAAAACAAATCGAGACTGCTGCCCGCCGACGAAAAAATATGTACTATAGTCCTTTCTTCATACACCGCCAGCGGTATATAATGTGAAGCATAAAATAAACTGCATATATTATTTATTCTGTCATCCACAAAGAACACCCCCGCGAACCTTATTTTATAATATTATACCCGATAGTGAAATACCGTTCAACTGTTTTTGATTAAAATCAATGTATAATGATTATTTTTTGCAGACTTTGTTGACTGATTTTGGGCATTGTGTGTTTGCCGCGTCTAAAATCACAGCAAAAGAGCAAAATCAAAAACAGGAGGATCATATATGAAAAAATTTATCTGTGCGCTTCTTTCGCTGGCGATGCTTGCTTTATTTGCAGGCTGCCGCGACCAAAAGAACATCGAAACCGATACCACCGACGCATCCTCGGGAAGCGTTGAAGCTCAAGTTGAGGACACGTCTGCGGCTCCGCAGGACTCCACTGCACCGCAAACAGATTCCGAATCCGCATCCATTGAAGAGACAAAAGCAGATACGCCTTCAAGCGGAACAACAGCCGTCCCGGCAAAACAGCCGTCTGTTTCTGTCGGCAAGTTTGCCTTCATAAAGGATAAAAAGGGCGACATTCTGCGATCCGATTCCGAAAGCAAGATATGGGCGGGAGTCGTCGGCGATGCATACATACTGCTCAGAAACACCTCTGACGCAAACGAGTGGGGTGAAAAAGGCAGAATCTACGAGCTTCACTGCGCCCAGTTTGCGGGAAAATATTCCATGTGGAGCGACGGCTACTGGGAACTCAATGATGATGGGACAGAGCTGACCCTCACACCCAAAAACCAGAGTGAAAACGGCAACATAGGCGTTGCCGCCGGAAAAAGCAAGACATTCAAGGGTCAAAACGGCGTTTTCTCCGTTCCGGTAACATTTGAACAGGGCGGAAAAACAACTATCAAAATAGATTTCAACAAAGTATCGAAATAACATTTCGACGGCACATTATTGATAAAAAAGGTGAACTTATGAAAGAAATATCCTTGCTTGAAAAAAGCATACTAAATACAAAGTTTTTTGATTCAAAGATAAAAACCTGCTCGGTGTCATGGAAAGAAAAATATCTCGGACACCTTATCGGTCCCCTCGGACTCATTCTCGTTGTCAACACTGTCGCCGCGCTCGTTGAGAAGTTTTTCACTCAGCAGGTCGGCGCAATGTACGGCGAAGGCAACGCCGCGATGATATCCGCAATGGGCAAAAAATATGAGATGGTAATGACTGTTGCAAAGATTCTTGCCGTCGCTACAGGTCTCTTGGTGTCGTGGCTCATTTCGCACACAAAGTCAAAGCAGGGTAGACTCCGTCCGTGGTATCTGATCTTCGGATTCTGTTCCGTTGCAATAGCGGCGACCATCTTCCTGTTTTCGGGAAATACTCTGGGTGATAACTACTGGTACTATTTCTTCACCCTGCTCATATGCTATCATACAATCGGAACCTCCTACTTTTACCTGTTCCGCGACAACATAGTATCTCTTTCAACTCACAACGCCAAAGAGAAAGCTCAGCTGACTTTTATACGCAAAATGTCGTGGACTCTCATTTCCGGCATACTCATCGGAATGCTTGTCTCTTCGGTCATTATCCCGTTATGGCTCCAGTATGATATCAAAGGATATGCTATACTTATGATAATCCTTTCGATAGTCGCCGTTCCGCTTGTGCTCATGGAGTACTATTTCACCAGAGAGCGCATTATCGAAGATATCGCACTCGAACAGGGAATTGACAGAGAAAACAATATTCCTCTTAAAGAACAGATGAAAGCACTGTTCACCAACAAATACTGGGTCATTCTGACTTTTCTTGGGCTTCTGGGAGGAATTGTTGACAACTACAAGGGCGGAAACGTTCAATATTTCTATATTCAATATATGCTCGGCGGCATCAACAACGATTTCATGCAGATGATCTATCAGATCGTAACAGGAGTTCCGCTCGGTATCGGTGCATTCCTGATATACCCGATATCCAAAAAAGTCGGAATAAAGAATCTGACCGTCGGCGGATATTCGCTTGTGCTTATCGGCAGCATCATCGGCTGGATATTCCCGGATAAAATGATTCCTGCTCTGATAGCGGGACTTTTAAGAAACCTCGGCTGGCTTCCAAACGCATATATATTTGCAACGCTTACCTGCTTTGCATTTGACAGCATCGAATACAAGTCGCATATCCGCCTTGAGGGGCTTCTCGGCACAGGTATTGTCACTGCTGTTATGACTCTTATATATGCACCGTTTGCCGGCGGATACGAATCGGCTATTCTCCGCCTCGGCTTCGTTGATATTGCCGGAGTTATGCCAAACGAAAAAGTCAGAGCATTCATGACCCTCTCATTCTATCTGTTCGATATTATTCTTTCTACAGCGTTCATAATTCTGCTTCCATTCGTGGATGTAGAAAAGAAGATGCCCGAAATTTCCGCCGAACTGCTCCGCAGAAAGAGAGAAGCTGTCCTCGCCAAAGGTGAAGAGTGGATCGAACCGGAAGAGCTGGACAGACTGGAGGCAGAACGCGACGAGCGCGAATACGAGGAAAACAGAATAAAGGACCTCAAAGCCCTCTGTGAAAAGAAGGGACTTGACTTTGAGGCAGAAAACGCCAAATATCTCGCCGCAAAGGCAAAGAAAGAACAGAAAAGGGCGGCGAAGCTCGCCAAAAAACATGGTGAATCCAAATGATATTCGATTTTAACGACGGCTGGACGCTGACAAAAGAAAACGGTGAAAGCTTCTCCGTTTGTCTTCCGCACGATGCGATGCTCGGCGAAAAGAGATATGCTTCGTGCAGAAACTCGGTTCAGAGCGGATACTTTCCGGGCGGAAAGTACAGATACACAAAAACATTTCAAATCAACGAAAGTGACATCGGCAAAAATATACGGCTGCACTTCGGCGGTGTATACCGCAATGCAGTCGTGAACGTAAACGGCGAAGCCGTTAAAGAAAACAAATACGGTTATTCGCCGTTTACCGCCGACCTCACCGAAAAAGTCACGAGCGGCAAAAACACCATTGAGGTTCTCGCCGACAACAGCCTTGTTCCGAACTGCCGCTGGTATTCGGGCAGCGGAATATACCGCCCTGTATATCTTGAAATTTCAAAAAAAGATGCCCCGACTTTTCTGAAGATAAAAACCGTAGGCATCTCACCCGCCGTTATCGAAATCGATACCGACGACGGCGCGGAAGTACAGATTTTCGACGTCGATGGCAGCCTTGCCGCAAGCGGTCAAAAAGGTCGGTTTGAGATTAGCGGGGCTCACTTGTGGTCCGCGGAAACGCCGTATCTATATACCTGTAAGGTCTCGAGAGGCGGCGAAGAATTGACAGAAAAATTCGGCATACGCACTCTCGAATGGAGCGGAAAAACCGGTCTGCTTGTCAACGGAAAAGAGACTTTGCTTCGCGGCGGATGCATCCACCATGACAACGGTGTTCTCGGTGCCTGTTCTTTTGCCGATGCCGAGGAACGCCGCGTAAGAATACTGAAAAGCCAGGGTTTCAATGCTCTGCGCATGGCGCATAACCCCGCTTCCCGCTCACTGCTCGATGCCTGCGACAGAATAGGCATGTATGTCATGGACGAGGCATTTGACGGATGGTATATACCGAAAGAATATCATGACTATTCGCGTGATTTTCTCTCCGATTACAAATCCGTTCTCGCTGCAATGGTCGAAAACGACTACAATCATCCGAGCGTTATAATGTATTCTCTCGGCAATGAGGTCACAGAAACAGCTGCGAAACGCGGGATCGAGCTATGCGCCGAAATGCGCGATACAGTTCACTCGCTCGACGGCACCCGTCCGGTCACTTGCGGAATAAATGTCCTTCTCGACGTCTATGCGCGTCTTGGCATCGGCGTTTACAGCGACAAAAAGGAATATAAAAGAGAACCTCTGCCGGAAGGCAAAGGCTACAAAGAAAAGCAATCCGGTTCGGCATTTTTTAATTATTGGGCGGAAAAGCTCGGCAAGTTATTTTTTGTGCTGAGCGATACCCGACTGGCAGAAAAAGCAGTGTGCGACATATCCCCCGCCCTTGACATTGTCGGACTAAATTACGCATCCTCGCGCTATGACAAGGATGCCGAAAAATATCCCGACCGGCTGATGATAGGCACAGAGACTATGTCCGCCGATTTGCCGTATAACTGGAACCGCGTTCTCAGGCACAAGCAGCTGATAGGCGACTTCGTATGGTCGGCATGGGACTACATAGGCGAGACCTGCATGGGATGGACATATCAGTCCTACAAGGGGCTTCCGCTCCTCTCCGGGCAGGGAATGATTGACATTACCGGTCTGCCTTTGGCGCAAATGGCATTTCTCCGAACCGTATGGGGAACGGAAACCGAGCCGTTTCTCGCTGTCAGGCCGCTCAACCATAGCGGAGAAACGCCGAGCAAGGGCGCATGGCAGTTCACAAATGCGCTCGACAGCTGGACATGGCACGGCTTTGAAGGAAAGCCGACCGTCGCAGAGGTTTATACAACAGCCGACAGCGTCAGATTGGAGCTCAACGATAAGGTTATCGGAACAAAAAAAGTCCGCCAAAACAAGGCTCTGTTCTCCGTAAAATATGCTCCCGGCACGCTCACCGCGATAGTCCTGGACAAAAGCGGAAATGAGGCGGGGCGCACCCAACTCATCAGCGGCGAAAAAGATCCGATTCTGACAGTCAAGCCCGACCGCTCGGTTCTGCCGCCCGATGGGCAGGCTCTGTGCTTTGCGGAAATTGAGTTCACCGACAAAAACGGAATCCTTCTTCCGTATATGGAACAGCGCGTTGATATAAAAATTGACGGCGACGCGGTCACTCTGCAGGGATTCGGCAGCGCGCTGACAAAAACCGACGAAGTTTTTATCCACCCTTATCATAATACATACCGCGGAAGAGCGCTCGCTGTGTTCCGCGCAGGGAAAGCCGACGGCAAATCAACCGTCACGGTATCTTCCGAAAATACAGAGCCTGTCTCGTTCTCCATAGAAGTGACGGGCAGAAAAGAGGAATAACAACATGGCGCAATTATACTGCAATCCGCTCGAAATAGCATATAAATATCAACATCCGCTGTTCGGAAAATATGCCTACAAGGAAGCGGCCGATCCGACTGTAATTCTCTTCAATAACAAATATTTTCTTTTTACCTCAAAGTGCGGAGGCTTCTATTATTCGGACGACCTGTTCCACTGGGACTTTCACGAGGACAGAAAGCTTGAAATACACGGCTATGCTCCCGATGTGAGTGAGCACGACGGATGGCTGTATTTTTGCGCCTCTTCTTATTCAAAAAAGAGCAGGATACTGCGCACACGCGACCCCTTTAAGGGCTTTGAGCTTGTCTCGGCGCCGTTTGCATTCTGGGATCCGCACCTTCATTTTGAAGACAACAAAGCGTATCTCTATTGGGGCTGTTCTTCAAAAGAGCCTATCTACGCGATTGAGATGGATATAAAGACGATGACTCCCATCGGCAAAAAAGTACCGATAGTGTCCGGTGACAAAGAGAACCACGGCATAGACAACAAGGATATCTATGCCGACAAAAAAATCAGTCTGTGGCAAAAATATATTAATCTGTTTGTCGGAGACGGCGCGTTTATCGAGGGCGCATTTCTCAACAAAATAAACGGCAGATATTACTTTCAGTATGCAACTCCCGGCACGGAGTTTCCGACCTACGGCGATGCGGTTCTGATTTCAGATAACCCGCTCAGTAAATTCGAATGGCAGAAGCACAATCCATATTCCATTGTTCCGTCCGGATTCACCTGCGGAGCCGGTCACGGCAGCACATTCAGCGACAAATCCGGAAATCTTTGGCACGCCTCCACGGTCTGCGTGGGTGTCAATCATAATTTTGAACGCCGTCTCGGTCTTTGGCCTGCGGGAGTTGACAAAGACGGATTGCTGTTCTGCAACCAGTATTTTGCGGACTATCCAAAGAACATCCCTGACGGAAAATTTGACCCGCTGACCGTTGAGCCGGAATGGATGCTTTTGTCTTATCACAAGGCGGCGTGCGCCTCCTCAAGCCGCAGCGGATTCGACCCGCAGAACGCCTTTGACGAAAGCATAAAAAGCGCTTGGTCGGCAACCAGCGGAAACAGCGGAGAATGGCTGAGCGTCGATCTCGGGAAAGAATATAATGTTGAAGCGGTACAGGTAAATTTTGCCGACTGCTTCACAAAAAAGAAGCGCGCCCCGATGAAAGAATACGGCGGAACGTTCACTCAGGAGAGATATATCGAAGAAGAACTTGTCCGCTATGAATACAGAATAGAATACAGTTCAAACGACACCGATTGGGCTCCTTACGAAGAAACGCAGAACACGGTTTTTCCGCACAAGCTCATCCCTCGCCGCGCAAGGGCGCGTTATATCCGCATAGTCTTTGCAAGTGCTCCATACGGGCAGAATTTTTCGATATCCGGGCTCAGAGTATTCGGTCTCGACAATAATAAAAAGCCCTCGGCGGTTTCCGGCGAAAATGCCGAGAGAACAAGTGCCACTGAAGCAAGGCTCTCATGGAACAGTCAAAACGATGCTATGGGATATTGCATCCGTCTCGGAATCGCCCCCGATAAGCTTTATAACAGCATTCTTTTATATGGTCAAAATGACTATACGGTAACATTTTTAAATAAAGAAACAGAAAAGTATTATTTTGCAGTTGATTCATTCAACGAAAGCGGAATAACCAAAGGTTCGATAAACGAGTTTTGAGGAAACACTATGTTTGAAATTGATGAAATAGAAATAGAACACTCAAAAAAGGATGTAGTCACCGACAACACTCAACCGGTACTGTCTTTTTCTCTCCGCTCCGACGAGGACGGGTGTGAATTATGAAGCGGGAAATGCCTGCGTGCTGTACGGAAAACAGGGCGCGTGCAAAACAACAAAGACCAACAAGCGCTCTTATCCGTACATAACCCAAAAAGGAGAATACCGTGAATGCAATCCCTGCCAATATATTGCAAATATAAAAGACAAAACTGTTACCGGTTATAAATATCTTGATTTGTCCGATGCCGCCGGCATCATTGCTTCTGTCAGCGGCAGAGCACGCGGTAAACTTCGCCTGTTCACACAGATCGACGGCGATTGTATCGGAGAAATAGATATTCGTCCAAATACACGGCGGGCAAAGCCAGGTATTCGTTTCTCTCTTGCCGAGTCGGCCTTGTATTTTCGTTTAGAAGGCTCCGGCAAATTGAATCTGCTGAACTTCACCGTTACAACAAGCAAGGAGGATAACTCGTGAGCAAAAATGCTTTTCCCGACGGCTTTCTCTGGGGAGCCGCAACAGCCGCACCGCAGATCGAGGGCGGATATGATTCGGACGGCCGAACGCCCAGCATATGGGATGAAGCTCCGAAAGAAAAAATAAAAAACGGCGACAACTGCCATGTCGCCTGCGATCATTATCACAGGTACAAGGAAGATGTCGCTCTGATGAAGGAGCTGGGGCTGAAATCATACAGGTTCTCCGTATCCTGGCCGAGAGTTATCTCCCAAGACGGCAAGGTCAACCCCAAGGGACTTGAATTTTACAGCAATCTCGTTGATGAGCTCATTAAAAACGGAATCGAGCCGCTCGTTACGCTCTACCACTGGGATCTGCCGCTCTGGCAATATAAAAAGGGCGGCTGGCTGAAAAAAGATATTATAGACGACTTTGCTTTCTATGTAAAAGCAGTCGTCGAGGCTCTGTCCGACAGAGTAACATACTGGATAACCTTCAACGAGCCGTCCTGTTTTCTCATGAACGGCTATATGCAGGGAGTTCATGCGCCGTTCAAGCACCGCTATCTTGCCCTGCCGAAGTTCACGAAGATATTTATGCTCACAAATCGTCGGGCGGTCGAAACCATCAGAAAATACGCGAAAAAGAAGCCGCTTATAGGTCTCTCTTTCGCGTCGGGCGCGTTTATACCCAATGATGAATCAGACCCGAAGAGCGTAGAAGAAGCGTACAACAAATCGTTCAATGTGACTATGGGCACGATGAACAACCGCTGGTGGATGGATCCCATTCTTCTGGGCAAACCCGTCACCGCATACGGAATTTACGCGACGCATAAAAAGGATATGCCCCGCTTTAAAACAGATTTTGATTTTCTTGCCGTCAACCACTATGAGGCATTCAATTATTCCGCCTGGGGCGGCGACAAAAGCATTGACAAATCAAAGCTCAACACCACCTCGCTCGGCTGGGTAATAGACGGACGCTCGATTTACTGGACATTGAAGTTCCTTTATCGCAGATACCGCCTGCCGATAATCATAACCGAAAACGGCATGGCAAACAACGACAGCATAACGGACGGAGAAGTCAGGGACGATGTGCGCATCGGTTTTATCAACGACTACCTTTCAAATGTCAGAAGAGCCATCGATGACGGAGTCAAGGTTTTCGGATATCAGCATTGGTCGCTTATGGACAACTTTGAGTGGGCAGAGGGCTACGAACCGAGGTTCGGGCTCATATATGTCGATTATAAAACGCTCAAGCGCACACCTAAAAATTCCGCGTACCATTATAAAAAGATTATCGAAACAAACGGAGAGATAATACCATGAATCCGCTTTTTCCATTAAATGAATATATTCCCGACGGTGAAGCTCATGTTTTCGGTGACAGGGTATATCTATACGGCAGTCACGATGCCGAAAACTCGGACCGATTCTGTGTGCAGGATTACTCCGTCTGGTCGGCTCCCGTCTCAGACCTTTCATCTTGGAGCTGCAAAGAAAAAGTCTACCTGAAATCTCAGGATCCGAGAAGCCGCGACGGCCGCCTTGCAGATTACTATGCACCCGATTGCGTAAGGGGAAATGACGGGAGATATTATCTCTACTATTTCGCTGCGGGGCCGAACACATCTGCATTCGGTCCGATGTCTGTCGCCGTTTCGGAAAGTCCCGACGGTCCGTTTGAATATCTCAGCGATATCAAATATAAAAACGGCACTCCGGTTTTGAAGTTTCTTACAAACGACCCCGCAGTCATAAACGACAACGGCAGAATATGGCTCTATTACGGATGGGGGCTCGGCAGAGATTTCAGAAGTAAAGTGTTTTCTCCGCTCTACCGCTTTGTGCTCAGCAAACTGACCAACCGCTCGTATCGCGAGGTGACGGAAACAAAACCAAGCATACTTTCCTGCGCAGTTGTCGAGCTTGAAAATGATATGTGCATGGTAAAGAGCGAACCGAAGGCGGTTCTCGACAGCAAGACTACTGCGGATAAATCGAGCGAGCTTTATCGCCACCCGTTTTATGAAGCTCCATGCATACGAAAAATAAACGATTTGTATTATCTGATATACTCATCCGGCGAGAACAACGAGCTTGCCTACGCGACAAGCAATTTTCCGGACAGAGGTTTTCAATATCGCGGCGTTATTATTTCAAACAGCGACCTCGGCTATCGCGGCAACAAGCAGCGAAAAGCTCCCGCAGGAACGATACACGGCTCGATAGAACAGATAAACGGAAAATATTATGTTTTCTATCACCGCTGCACGAACAATACGGATTTCTCCCGTCAAGCCTGCGCGGAACCCGTAACAATAAACGCAGACGGAACAATAAATCAGGTTGAGATAACCACACAGGGTGTCGGTGCTCCCCTGCCCGCAGCTGGCGAATATTCCGCCGCTCTGTGCTGCAATCTGTATAACCGCCGCACTAAAAATGTTCAGGGAAACGGCAGAGGAGACAGACAGCCCAACATCGCGTCGCGAAACGGCGAAAGCTTTGTAACGGCAATTACCAATGGCACCGTCATCGGTTTCAAATATTTTAATTTCAAAAAGCCCGTCTGCATTTCTGTTACTGTCAGAAATGCAAACGGCAAGATGGATATAAAAATCGGAGACAAAACTGTTGGAATTATTCCTCTTTCTCAATCGACGGAATGGAAAACATTTTCCGTCAAAATAGATCCCGGAGAAAAAACCGATGCCCTGTATTTCATATATCGAGGCAAAGGGAAAGCAGATTTTTTGAAAATGGAGTTGAGCTGAAATGCCAATGTTTTTCACTTTACTGGCAAAAAAATATAATCCTTATGATATAGACAACGGGATGTTTGCAATGAACTGTGCAGCGCCCCGCAGCCTGCCCATAGTTTGCACAAAAATGATAGCCGACGACGGCTACGGAACAGCCACGGTAAACGGCAAGCCCGTTTCAAAGGGCAAGTGCGTCAAATTTGATTTCTCACCCCTGCCCATATATCTCCTGCCCGTTGGCGAAGCGGCTCATGACTTTGACAAGACCTACACCGTAAAGCTCAGCGGCTACAGAGATATTGACGGCAGACGTTTTCCCGACTGCACCTTCAGATTCAAAACCCCGCCCAAGCCGATTGATGACGGTCTGCACAAAGAAAATGAGCAAGCGGCAAAAGAGGTTTCCGATGAGGGCATCGTCCTGCTCGAAAACAACGGCATTCTCCCGCTTGGCAGCGGCAGTTCAATAAAACTGCTGGGGGCTTACAATGATTTTCGTATAACGGCAATCGGTGCAAGCCTCATAAAACCGCGCTGGACGCTGACCGTTCCCGAAGCCGTCGAACATTCAGGGGCACTCAGCATACGCGATAACGCTGAGACGGCTCTGTTCTTTATTTCCCGCGGCTCGGGCGAAAACAAAGACAACCGACCGATAAAGGGTGAATATTATCTGACAGACGAAGAAAAGGCGGCACTCAGCGAAGCCGCCGCAAAGTATAAAAATCTTATAATCATTCTAAACACCGGATATCCTATCGAGATGGGGTTCATCCGCGGTCTCGGTGCGTCGGCTGTTATATGGACAGGCTTCAGCGGCCAGCGCGGCAGCGAAAGCCTTATTGATATTCTCTGTGGAAAAGTCAACCCCTCCGGCAGGCTTGCCGACACATGGCCGATAGACTATTACGACTCGCCGTCCGCCAAAAACTTCATCAATCTCGATGACAACTCTCCTATCTACTCCGATGACGGAAAGCGCTTCGGCGCAAGCGTATATTACGAGGAACAGGAATTTGTCGGATACCGCTACTTTGACTCGTTCAAAAAAGACGCCGCTTATTACTTCGGTCGCGGACTGTCTTATTCCGACTTTTCCGTCCGCTCCTCCGCATCATTTGAAGGCGGCATACTCCGCGTCAGCGCAGAAGTTACAAATAACTCCGATGTTCCCGGAAAGGACTCTGTTCTCGTCTATGTCAAACCGCCGCACGGGAATGAACCGAGACCCGCAAAGCTGTTCTGCGGCTTTGAAAAGACAGCACTTTTAAAAAAAGGCGAACGCCAAACGCTAACGATCGACATACCTCAGAAGGATTTTTCGCACTATGACAAAAACATTCACGCGTTCATTCTCTCCAAAGGTCAATACGATGTTATGGTCGGCGGCGAAGCGGACAAGATCAAAACAATTTGTTCTTTCGTCCTTGAAGACGATGTAGTCTGTGAAAAAACCGTATCCGTCTGCCGTGAGGCAGAGAAAATAACAGGTGTTGACGAAAACGGCAATGTCCGCACGGACAAGACAAAAATCACTGAGGCTAAAAAAGCCATAGCAGTCCACGCCGAATATACAAGACCTTCTTATAATGAGCTGCCCCGATACAGAGGCAGTACCATAACGCTTTCCGATGTTAAGGATGGTTTGACTAAACTTGATGACTTCGTCTCACAGTTTTCGCTCAGGGAGCTGGCAGATTTTACCGTCTGCAACGGCTCCTGTTGGGGTCCCGGCAAAAGCGGAGCCGCCGGAAAACTCGCTTCAAGCAAGCGTCTGGGCGTGTCGACGCTGTACATGAGCGACGGCAACTGCTGCGTCAATCTCAACCGTCCTACGACCGGATTTCCGTCAAGCAATCTGCTCGCCGGGACATTCAACAAAAGCCTCGCATATAAAGTGGGCAAAGTGCTTGCGGACGAGTCAAAAGAGAACGGCATTTCAATAAATCTCGGTCCCGGCGGAAACCTTCACCGCAACATTCTCTGCGGACGCCATCCGGAATATTACTCGGAGGATCCGATACTGACGGGCACTTTAATGGCATATCAGGCGAGAGGGCTAGAGGAAAACGGAGTTATAGCGACATACAAGCATCTTATCGCCAACAACATGGAGTTCGAGCGCAAATCGGCGCACGGGATAATTGACGAGAACACCCTGCGCGACCTTTATCTGCGAGTATTTGACAAAGCTTTCTCTCTGTATAAGCCAGGCTGTGTCATGACATCATACAACCCGGTAAACGGTATCTATCCATGCGAAAACTCCGCACTGCTAAATGACCTTTTACGCGGCGAGTGGGGCTTTGACGGCTTTGTTATGACAGACTGGGGATCCTATGACACCGCTGACAGCATAAGAAGCGTCTGTGCCGGCACGAATCTGCTCACCCCCGGCAGCAAAAAACACTTCCGTATGATATTAAAAGCTGTCAAACGCAACGAGATATCAAAAGCCGCGCTTCAGCACAGCGTCAAGCAGATAGTGAAAGTTCTTGTGAGGTGCATATGAAAATCGTAATAGATAAAAATGCAAAAACCGTTCCTACTAATTTTTCCTGGCAGTTCGGAGTCGGAAACGATCATGCCTTTCAGCTGCACAGAAGGGATGTTTGCGATCATGTAAAGCTCGTTCACGATGAGCTCGGCATGAAATATATTCGCTTTCACGGCATTTAAAATTCTTTCTCAACTACATAAAGTCAGGCTTGTCCTGCCTGAAAGCAGCAAATCCGACATAGAATACGCCGCTTTTACCGACGGCGAAAAGGTTCAGGTGCTGATATATGCGCAGGATAATGATTACGGCAAATCCGAGAAAACGGAAATTGAAGTTGAAGTAAACATTTCCGCAAAATCGGTAACGGCGCAAATTATAGACAACAATCACTGCAACCCAAAAGCCGAGTGGGAGGCACTCGGCAGCCCGGATATCCTGACAAAGAGTCAGGTGGCGGAAATAAAAGCAAAAACTGCCCTTAAAGCAGAAGAGATTCCGTTTTCGGCAAGCGGCGGCTCAACAATTATAAAACTGACCATTGAGACAAACGATGTGATTTTGTTGAGCTTGGAATAATATAAGCGACATCCAAGCTCGCGGACATTCAGCGCTTAATAAACCGAGCAAGCTTTTATCAATGCTAAAAAAATCAAGGCAGAAATTATACATCTGCCTTGATTTTTTATTCTTATGTGCTTATATCACTCTTTGATTTTGGGATACAGCTCCGACCATTTTGAGTATTTTTCACCGTAGTATTTCACGAGCTTATCATCCGGCAAAATGCGGGTATAGCTTGATTTAACGCTGCTTTTCAGCCGCTCATATCCGTCATCCGGCAGGCAAGCTCTCGCACCTAAGAGCGCGGCGCCCAAAACGGCTCCGTGTTCAACCTCGGGAAGCAAAAGCTCAATGTTCAAAACGGATGCTATAATTTTTACCCACTCTTTATTTCGCGTGCCGCCGCCGCAGATTTTTGAAGTTTCGATATGTATTCCGAGATCCCGGATAATATCGAGATTTTGCTTTATCGCAAAAGCGACGCCCTCTAACACCGCAAGCGTCATTTCGTCTTTTGTCGTATTGAGAGACAAGCCGAAAAATGCGCCGCGAATATTCGAGTCGTTTATCGGCGAGCGCTCACCCATGAGATACGGCAAAAACATAACCTGACTTTTGCCGATATATTCCGCGAAGTCTCCATCATATGACGATTTTGTTATACCTTCGACCCACCATTTTTGGCAGCTTGCCGCCGACAAAATACACGCGAGATAATGATATTTGCCCGTCGCGGAGCAAAATGTGTGTATCGCTCCGTTTGGCACATAATCAAACTCGTCGCTTGCGACAAAAATCGTGCCCGAGGTTCCGAGCGAAATGTTGCAGTCCCCGCTTTCAATTGTATCCGTTCCGATTGCGGACGCCGCATTATCTCCCGCGCCGATAACTATTTTCACATTTTCATTCAATCCGAGCTCATCGGCAACGGACTTTTTGAGCGTTCCTACCGCCTGATAGCTCTCATATACTTTGGGCAGTTTCTTTTCACCTATGCCGAGCACGGACAGCATGGTCTCAGACCAGCAGCGGTTTTTCGTGTCGAAATACAATGTACCCGCGGCGTCTGAGCAATCGGTCGCAAACACACCGCTGAGCCTGTACGCCACATAGTCCTTCGGCAGCATTATCTTTTTTATTTTCTTGAAATTCTCCGGTTCATTGTTTTTCAGCCAAAGTATTTTCGGCGCGGTAAAGCCGGAAAATGCGATATTGCCGGTATTTTGCTGAAGCGTCTTTTTGCCGATAATATTATTAAGATATTCGGTCTCAAGCGAGCTTCGGCTGTCGTTTCACAAAATGGCGGGACGGATCACATTGTCGTTTTCGTCGAGCACGACAAGGCCGTGCATCTGCCCCGAAAAGCTGATTGAAACAACACTGTTTCTGTCAATGTCAGATACAAGCTCTTTTATTACTGAGATGCTGCCGTCATACCAGTCCTGCGGATTTTGCTCGCTCCAACCGTCTTTGGGATAATAGAGGGGATACTCTCTTGACGCCGTTTTGACAATCGCCTTTTCGCTCAGCAGCATTCCCTTTACCGACGAGGCTCCTATATCAAGCCCTATGAAGCAGTCCATTTGCCGCACCTCATTTAAACAGAATTCGGTTTATTTCACTCTGAATCTTTTCCTGTCTGCCGGATTCCGGAATTTCACAGATCTTCTTTTCGCAGGCTATCTCGGACAACTGCGAAAGGGTCGTATCGCCGTTTCTGATTTTCTGACCCAATTCGGAGCTGAACGAAGAATATTTTTTCTCAATAAATTCATCGATTGTACCGTTTCCTATAATTTCGGCTGCCTTGATAAGACCGAGAGCAAATGTGTCCATGCCGAGAATATAGCCATAGAACATGTCCTCTGCGGTGTTGCTCGTTCTGCGGTTTTTAGCGTCAAAATTGAATCCGCCTGTAAGTCCACCGTTTTTGAGCACCTCATACATGCACATCGTTGCACTGTATGCATCAAAGGGGAACTCATCGGTATCCCAGCCCAAAAGCAGATTTCCCTGGTTTGCGTCAATGGAGCCGAGCATTCCGTTTACGGCGGAAATTCTCAACTCGTGCTGGAAGGTGTGACCGGCAAGCGTCGCGTGATTGGCCTCGATATTCAGCTTGAAATCCTTGTCGAGTCCGTACTGTCTCAAAAAGCCTATTGCCGTTGCGGCATCGAAATCATATTGATGCGTCATGGGCTCCTTCGGCTTGGGCTCGATATAGAAATCTCCCTCAAATCCGATGCTTCTGCCATATTCCACAGCCATGCGCATAAGAGAAGCTATATTTTCCTGCTCAAACTTAACATCGGTGTTCAGCAGAGTTTCGTAGCCCTCTCTTCCGCCCCAGAACACATAGCCTCTGCCGCCTAGCTTAACGGTAATATCAAGCGCCTTTTTTATTTGCGCAGCGGCAAAGCAATAAACATTGACATCGTTGGTGCTGCCGGCGCCGTTCATAAACCTCGGATTGCCGAACATATTTGCCGTTCCCCAAAGGCACTTTATGTCCGTGCCGTTCATCTTTTCAAGGATATAGTCCGAAATTTCATCAAGGCGTGCGTTTGTAACATTTATGTCCTTGTCCTCGGGGACTAAATCGACATCGTGGAAGCAGAAGTATTTAATACCAAGCTTCTCCATAAATTCAAAGCCCGCGTCCACCTTTGCCTTTGCGTGCTCCATAGTGCCGGGAGCTGCTCCGAAAGACTTGTCGGCCGTACCGACGCCGAACATATCCGCGCCTGCCGCGCCCAGATTGTGCCACCATGCCATGGCGAACGGCAAATGCTCGCTCATCTTTTTGCCAAAAATCACTCTGTCGGGATCATAGAACTTGAAAGCAAACGGATTTGAACTTTGCTCGCCCTCGTAATTTACCTTCTTTACAAAATCAAAATATTCCATAATATCAGTCTGCCTTTCTTATATAATAAATTTGTTCAATCAAACGCTGACCGTAAGCTTATTGTTCATTGCGTCCGCGCTGTCCTGACCGACATAGAATGTGTATTCATTCTCCAAATACCATTCTCCGGCCTTTTCGTCATAAAATTTAAGGTCATCCTTATAAACAGTCACGGTCTCTTCGATCTCTTTTCCCGCCGGGACATTGACTTTTTTGAAGCCTTTGAGCAGCTTCACGGGATGATCTCCGTTTGCTCCCGCATAGACCTGAACGACCGTCTTTCCGTCGAAGCTGCCGATATTCTTGATTTTCAGCGACACTTCTATGCTACCGTCTTTATTTTCGGCATGTATATCGGAATACTCAAACTCGGTGTAGGAAAGACCGAAGCCAAACGGGAACGCAGCCTCTTTACCCTCCTCGTCGAGCAATGTATAGCCGTGGTAGTAGCCGTAGTCGATAACCCTTGTTTTTTCTCCGGGGAACAGAAACTTCGGATAATCATTTTCATCCTTGGCAATTGTAAACGGCAGATGACCGCTCGGAACCGCTTTGCCCGTCAGGATATCCGCAAGCGCGTTTCCGCCCTCCATTCCGCTGTAGAAAGAATGAAGTATAGCGGACGCTTCGTCTTTCCATTCTTCAATGACATACGCACTTCCTCCGACGATATCAACGATTGTGTTCTCACAATCTGCGCAGATGCGGTGAATAAGCTCCACCTCGTTTGACGGAATACGCAGCGAATATCTGTCGCCGCCGTGCGCCTTTTCTGCCGTACCATCCTTGCTTGAGAAATTCGCGAGATTTTCGCCCTCCTGCTTATAATCGCTGCCTACGCAAATCAAAACGCAGGAGCACGACTTGATTTCATCAAGCTTTGACGATATATCAAGGCTTTCGCAAAGGACAACATTTTCTTTTCCGAATGCATTGCAGAGGCCTTTATACGGAGTAACCGTATACGGACTCGCAACGCTGCTCGAACCATGATCGCCGACATTGATTTTGTTGGCATATCGTCCGACGACGGCTATTTTCTTGACATCGCTAAGCGGAAGTATTCCGTTGTTTTTAAGCAGGACAGTACCCTCGCACGCAACTTTTTTTGCAAGCATGGCATGGGACTTACAGGCGATAACATCCTTGGACTGATGTTTAATTTTTGGTGTTATCTTTATTAAGCCCGTCAAAACATTCCGAACTGCCTTGTCGATATCATCTTGCGATATTTTCCCGTTTCTTAAATATATTGGCAGCATGGTATACAGTATCTTCATCGGCATCTCGACATCCATGCCTGCCTTAACAGCTCTTTCCCCGTTTCTCAGGGCAAACAGGAAGTCGGTAATTGCAAAGCCCTCAAAATGCCACTGATCGCGCAAGACATCCGTAAATAGATACTTGCTTTCGCAGCAGTGCTTCCCTCTAAGAAGATTATAGGCACCCATAATGGACATCGCGCCGGCGTCAATGCACTTCTTGAAATGGGGGAAATATACCTCCTGCAAAGTCTTTTCATCTGCATGGACATCCACTGAAAATCTGATGTTTTCAATGCTGTTGCAGGCAAAATGCTTTGGACAGGCGATAACGCCGTTATCCTGCACCGCTTTTGTCAGTGCAGCGCCCATTTTTCCGAGCAGAAACGGATCCTCGCCATATGTTTCCTGCGCTCTGCCCCAGCGGGGATTGCGCAAAAGGTTAATGCATATACCGGCAAAATAGTTGGCGCCGCCTGCAATCACTTCTTTTGCAATGGCTGTGCCGACCTCATATTCAAGCTCATCGTTAAATGAAGCGCCTCTCGCCATTGAAACGGGGAAGCAGGTGCTTTTACCCATAACAACACCGCGCGGACCGTCCGAAAAGGCAACCGTCGGGATCCCCAAACGCTTAATCCCGCCTGCAATGCACGGTCGGTAGTTGTACTTTCTGCCCTTTGTAAGCAAGTCATAGCAATTTCGCATAGCAAACTGCCTGCCTGAAAGCATTTTCAGCTTCTCTCTTAATGTCATTTCGCTGCACAGCTGTTTGCAAACCTCCTTCAATGTCTCACTTGTCGGAGATTTTTGGTATACCGCTACCGCATCATTATAATTCATAATCGTGCTCATTTACAGACATATTTTTGTTTTATCCCATGTTCATTATATAAAATGAATCTTGATTATAAAAGAAATATGTTTTATAATAATGGAAATATATTTGTACGGTGATTAAATTATGGTCGTTTATGAAGGACACAGAAGCGTAAAAGGCGAGTATCTTTATAATCAGGTAGACAAAAATCTGAACTTTCAAAAGCACACACATTGCAACTATGAAATTGTGTTCTGCCTGGGCGGTTGTCTGGTGTGTGAAGTGGGAAACAAAAAATACGAGCTGCACAGCGGCGAGGGAATGCTTATCCTTCCCGGATATATTCATTCTTTCTGCACACCCGAAGAAAGCGAGGATTATCTTTGCGTTTTTTCAACCGATCTTGTCTCCCTATTTTATGAAAAAACAAAGATGAAATCACTTTCCGACACGAGGTTCTCGTTTGACAACAGAAATGACATCGATATTCTGACGGACGAGAACAGAAGTATTTTTGCAAAGCAGGCTGTCCTTTACAGGCTTTGCGCCGCCGTGTTTGAACAAAGCGAAATAGAAAAAATTGATGAGTCCTATTTTGCACTCACCAATTCTCTCTCAATGTATATTCAAAATAACTTCACCAAAAAGCTGCGGCTTCAGGATATAGCAAAACAATTCGGCTACGATTACAGCTATCTGTCTTCCTTCTTCAACAAAAATTTTGACATGGATTTCGCCTCATTCGTCAACAAATACCGCATTCAATTCGCCTGCGAGCTGTTGAAAGACACCAACGACGATGTGACCCAAATCGCAATGAAATGCGGATTCTCCACCATACGAAACTTTAACCGCGTTTTCAAGAACGAAACGGGACAAACGCCCAAAGCCTACCGTAAATTAAACAGCTCAAATTCGCCATCAGATTCGGAACAGCGGGAAGACAAAAAAAAAACCTGCAACGCATCTCAGGCGGACTGTCACCGTTCAAAACCGCACCCCGTTTATCAGGCATTGCAGCTTGACAAGCGGGGTGCGATTCACATTTACGGGGGATTACAGAAAAGATCAGGTCAGACTGATTTTATCTATTCGTTCGAGCTCGTCGCTCGTAAAAGATGTGTTTTCGATTGCTTTTATATTATCGAGGATTTGCGACGGCTTTGACGCGCCTATCAAAACGGAATTGACAATTCCGTCTTTCAGCACCCATGCAAGTGCCATTTCTGCAAGAGTCTGGTTTCTCTCCTTTGCAATTTCCGAAAGCGCGCGGACTTTTTTGAGCTTCTCTTCGGTTATCGCGTTGACGGAGAGAAATCTGCCGTCGGTCATAACCCTGCTGTCGCTCGGAATGCCGTTCAGGTATCTGTCGGTCAGCAGCCCTTGCGCGAGCGGACTGAAGGCGATAATGCCCTTGTTCAGCCTTGCGGCGGTGCTTTTCAGACCGTTGTTCTCGATTGTTCTGTCAAATATCGAATACCTGTTTTGATTTATCACAAACGGGCATTTGAGGTCTTCGAGAATGCTGCACGCCTTTTCGAGATTTTCGCCGTCATAGTTGGACACTCCGGCATAGAGAGCCTTTCCGCTGCGAACCGCCTGCGCGAGCGCGCCCATTGTCTCCTCTAGCGGAGTCTCGGGATCGAGGCAGTGGTGATAGAAAATATCAACATATTCAAGTCCCATGCGTTTGAGGCTCTGATCAAGGCTCGCGAGAAGATATTTGCGGCTTCCGTTTCTGCAGCCGTAGGGTCCCGGCCACATCTCATAGCCCGCCTTCGTGCTGATTATCATTTCATCGCGGTATGCCCTCATCTCGTTGGCAAAAATTTTGCCAAAATTCTCTTCCGCGCTGCCGGGCGCCGGGCCGTAATTATTTGCCAGGTCAAAATGCGTGATGCCGTTGTCGAATGCGGTGAAGCAGAGCTCTTTCATGTTTGAATACTGCGCGTTATCGCCGAAGTTATGCCAGAATCCGAGCGACACCGCCGGCAGCTTCAGACCGCTTTTTCCAAGGCGGTTATACTGTATTTTCTCATATCTCTTTTCGTTTGCAAAATACATCTCAAATCTCCTATATATACCCTTGTTATTCCGCTTCGACCCAGCCGGAATAGAGAGTTATGCTTTCGTTGACCGTATCCTTGCTGATGTCAAATGCTTTTGTGCAGTCTCTGTCGCTGTACCAACCGGTGAACACATAGCCCTCTTTGACGGGGTCGTTTTCAACATTGACAAGCTGACCGTGCATAACCTTCTGATTCTCTATCTGAGAGCCGCCGTTCGTGTCGAAAGTTACCGTAAAACCCGCATGGCTTATTGCAAAAACTACACAGGCAATAAGAACAACAATACCCACGAGTATAAGCCTGTCGGCGGTTTTTACAGATATTTTGACATTTCTGTAAAGCCCTCCCGGCTTTCTTTCTGTCGTAAGACCCATTGTGCTTTTTTCGTTATCCATGGTTTCACAGCCTTTCGGTTTCAGCATTCGTTATCTGCGTGCGAGATATTTACGCATATCGATAGCGCAGGCAATAAGGATTATCATACCCTTGATGATATAAAGCATATTTGCGGACACGGAGAGGAAGTTGAGTCCTGCAAAGATTATCTGTAAAAGCAGAACGCCGACAACTATTCCGCTTATCTTTCCTGTACCGCCGACGAACGACACGCCGCCTATAACGCAGGCCGCGATGGCGTCGCATTCATAGTTGAGTCCCGTGTTTGCGGAGCAGGAGGCGATACGCGCACCCTCGATGAATCCCGTTATGCCGTACATAACGCCTGCAAGAATAAACACAATGAGAATAGTCACAAAGACATTTACGCCCGAGACTCTTGCTGCCTCTTCGTTTGAACCGACTGCAAACATATTTTTGCCGAACTTCGTCTTATTCCAGACGACCCACATGACAGCTGTCAAAATGATTGAATAGAGAACATATTTCGGGATCGCAACGCCGTCAATCGAGAACAGCGTGCCGGTGATAAATTTAGTGTAGGACGGATCGAGACCGGAGAGCGTCTGTCCGTTGTTTCCGCCTATCATAAGATACATAAGAACCGTACCGAAAACGATAAGCTGGGTCGAAAGAGTGACTATAAACGGATGAAGCTTGAACTTGGCAACGAAAAATCCGTTCACAAGACCGACTGCGGCGCCTATGACTATAACCGCGAGGAGCACGACGATCAGCGGCATCGTGTCAAGACCCTTGAACATCTTGTTCGCATAATCGCTCATCTGGAGCAGAGAAGCAGCAACACAAGCCGTGAGTCCGACGCAGCGGCCGGCGGAAATATCGGTACCGGTCAGCACTATGCATCCCGCAATGCCCAAAGCGATCGGCAGTTTTGCCGCCGTGAGCGAGATTATGTTCACTATTGATGAAATGCTCAGGAACGCCGGCACCTTGACCGCAATAAAAATCACGGAAATCGCGATTATTATATACATCGCGTTGTTGAACAGCAGATCCGTCACAAGTCTTTTTTTATCGCCGCGGTCTGCCGCTTTGAATTTTTGGAGCCAGAGCGAAACGCGCGAGCGCTTTACTTTTTTTGCACTTGTATCAGCCATGATGATTCCTCCTTAGACATATTTCGCCGCAAGGGTCATTATTTCTTCCTGGTTCGTCGTTCCTGCGTCCACTTCGCCCGCGAGTCTGCCGCCCGACATAACGAGTATCTTGTCGCAGACGCCCAAGAGCTCCGGCATTTCGGAGGAGACCATGATAACGGTTTTTCCCTTTTTGGCGAGGTCGAGAATAAGCTGATATATCTCATATTTCGCGCCGACATCAATTCCTCTTGTGGGCTCGTCGAGCAGGAGCACCGTGGGGTCGGTCAGAAGCCACCTTGCAAAAATGACCTTCTGCTGATTGCCGCCCGAAAGAGAGCTTATCTTCGTCTCCTGGCTGGGAGTCTTTATTTTCAGGGAGTTTATGTACTTGTCGGTAGTTACCTTCATTTTCTTCTTGCTGACGAACGGACCCGTCATATACTTCTTCAGGCTTGCAACAGTCGCATTCTCTCTGATGTTGAGAATGCCGAAGATTCCCGTCGCGCGCCGTTCTTCGGTCAGAAGCGCAAATCCGTTTTTGATCGACTCGTGAGGAGTTTTGTTTTTTACCTCCTTGCCGTCAAGAAAAATCTTTCCGGAGCGGCGCGTCGTTATGCCGAAAATCTGTTCAAGAAGCTCTGTTCTGCCCGATCCGTCAAGTCCGGCGACACCGAGTATCTCTCCCCTGTTTGCCTCGAAGGACACATCTCTGAGATTTGTATATTCGCTGCCGAGGTTTTCGACTTTCAGAAGCACATCGCCGATCTCGTTATCCTTTTTCGGATAGCGGTTCGTCAGCTCGCGTCCGACCATGAGTCTGATTATCTCGTTCATGGTAAGCTCGCTCGCGGGCTTCGTCGCGACCCATCTGCCGTCGCACATTATTGTGACCTCGTCGCTGATACGCAGTATCTCTTCCATTTTGTGCGAGATATAGATAATCGCGCATCCGCGGTCGCGGAGCATATTGATTATGCGGAACAGATGCTCCGCCTCTTCCTCGGTAAGCGACGATGTGGGTTCGTCAAAGACGATTATTTTTGAATTATAAGAAACCGCTTTCGCGATCTCAACCATCTGTCTCTGCGAAACCGGCATAGTGCTCATTATTGTTTTGGGGTCAACATTTATTTCAAGCTCTTTGAATATTCTCGTCGTTTCGTCATACATTTTCTTTTCGCTTGTAAACGGAAGAAATTTTGAAACAGTCGGGAATCTTCCGAGCCACATATTATCCATGACATTGCGTTTGAGAGCCTGGTTGAGCTCCTGGTGAACCATCGCGACTCCGTTTTCAAGGGCTTCCTTGGAGTTTTTGTAATTCACCTCTTGACCGTCGACATATATATGTCCGCCGTCCTTGCTGTAAACGCCGAAGAGGCATTTCATAAGAGTTGACTTGCCCGCGCCGTTTTCGCCCATAAGCGCGTGCACCGTTCCCCTTCTGACCGTCAGCTGCGCATGGTCGAGCGCCTTGACGCCGGGGAACGACTTTTCTATATCCACCATTTTGAGCAATACATCTTTATCGGAGTCCGGCTTATTTATATTGGTCTGCATATGTTTCACTCCTGTCTGCATCTGAGTTTTACGGTTGGGGCATAACGCCCCAACCGCAAATTGAAACCGTTTGATTATTCGCTCTCAGAAGTGTAAGCAGAATAGGGTATATTGACTCTCCAAGTGCCGACCGTGTTTGCGGAATCGATGCCTTCGAGCGCATTTGTGCCGTTGAGCAAATTCTTCATGACGGTGGTTATAGCGGTTGCCATACCCTCGGCATCCTGCTTGATAGTGCCTATCATCGAGCCGGACTTGATAGCCGACTTCGCAGCATCTGTTGCGTCAACGCCGAACACGGGGATAACAGTCTTGCCGTCCTTGTTGTAGCCCGCGGTCTGAAGAGCGGATATTGCGCCGAGCGCCATCTCATCGTTGTTCGCGATAACGAGCTCGATCATATTCTTGTTGGACTCGGTGTACTGTGCGAGAGCTGTGCTCATATAGTTTGTTGCGGCGGCAGACGACCACAGCCCGTCCTGGTCAACGAGGTACTTGTTCTTGTTTGCGGAATCGTAGAACTTGAGCTCGGGCTTTCCGGCAGCCTTGAGAATCGCGTTTGCGTCCTCAACACCGTACTTTGTACGCGCAATGGCTTCCATGTTGCCTTCCTGACCCTTGAACATAACGTAGCTGATGACGCCGTCGTTGTTGAGGTCGAGCTTGCCGTAGTTCTTCAGGACATATTCGCCTATCATCTTGCCCTGCATATGGCCTGCCTGCTCATAGTCCGTGCCGACGAATACGCACTTGTCATAGCTCTCGATAACGGACTGCTCAACGGAGCGGTTGAAGAATATAACAGGAACGTTCTTCGCCTTGGCGAGATTGATGATGTTCTGCGCCGCGTCGTTTGAACCGGTGTCAACGACATTGACGATAAGCAGCGAAGAGCCCTTTGCAAGAGCGGTCTGAACCTGCTCGGTCTGCGTGGTCTGGTTGCCGTTGGCGTCATAGTCATTGTAGGTATATCCGCTGTCGCTCAGGATCTTGTCCATCGACGAGCGAACGGTGGAAATATACGCGTCGCTGAAGGTATAATAAAATACGGAAATCTCACCTTTTGTTGAGCCCTTGTCTCCGGAGCCGCCGCCGGACGAGCAGGCGGCAAAGCTGGCTACCATGAGCACTGCCAATAATAATGCTAACAACTTTTTCATAAGATTACCTCCTTAAAAGAATTTCTTCGTTATCAGCATCTTCATTATAGCTTCGGGATTCAAAAAACAGAATGAGATTTTCTATCTAAAATGTATAAAATTTTACGATGCTGTCGAATCAATATATACACTTTGCCGCTTTAGCGAGAAAAAACCGCCCGGATGCTTATTTCTCACATCCGGGCGGTTTTGTTAATCATATTTATCGAAGCCGAAAAGGATCTTCTGAACATCAGCCGAGAACATATTGCTTCGGTCAACGACATAGACATCTGTTTTTATCACGCTCTCGGTCTTCTTGCCCGAGAGTATGTTCGCCGCGTTCATAACGGCGAGATAACCCATGGAAAACGGGTTCTGTACAATGAGCGTATCGAGTTCCCCCGTTTCGAGCATACCGACACATTCCGTGTTGTTGTCGAAGCCTATCGCGCAGACGCGGTCTTTTAGCCCGAGCTCCTTTATCGCCATTCCAACGCCGAGGGTTGACCATTCGTTGAATCCGACAAGAACATTGATCTGCGGATTCTCTTCAAGAAGCTTTCTTGCGCCCGCGGTCGCGCTCTGGGTGTTGGACGAAACGCTGACCATAGCGACTATCCTGGCGTTTTTAACGTTTTTAATTTCGTCCTGAAAGCCCTGCAATCTCTTGCTGCCGTTTTCGGTGTTCTCGCCGTAGTTTACTATTCCGATATTGATGCTCTCCTGCTCTCCGCAGAGCTTCTGCGCGACCTGAGCGGTTTTCAGTCCTGCTGAGTAATTGTCGGTTGCGATAAACAGCTCTTTGTCCGCCACATCAACATCGCTGTCCACGGTTATTATTTTTATGCCCTTCTCCGCCGCCTTGCGAACAGCCGGGGCATTTTTTTCATAGTCTATCGCGGACAGGATAATGGCGCCGACATTTCGCGAAACGGCATTTTCTATCATTTTGTTCTGGGTTTCGTAGTCCTCCTCGTTATCCGGTCCCTCGAAAGTGATATCGATATTGAACTCGGTCGCGGCGGAGAGAGCGCCCTTTTTCACATCGTTCCAAAAATCCGATTCGCTCCCCTTTATTATTATGGCGACGCTCGGGGTGTCGGAATCAAAGCCCTGCCCGTCCTTGCATCCGGATAAGCCGCAGAGCAAAAGGACGGCAATCATAATCAGCGCTGCGCTTCTCTTAATATTCATTTTCCCGTCCTTTCTCGATCTTCGGAATCCTTATAGTGACGGTTGTGCCGACATCGAGCTCGCTGTCAATAGAGATTCCGTATTCATCGCCGAAATAAATTTTGAGCCTGTCGTTGACATTTTTAACGCCGATGCCCTTTGAATCGCTCCTGTCTTTTTTCAGGATAGTCTCGCACTGCTCTTTAGTCATTCCGAGTCCGTTATCGGAAACGGTTATCACAATATCCTTTCCGTCGCCGTGAACGCAGATGCGTATCTCGCCCTCGTCCACCATTCTGTCGAGCCCGTGATAGATGGCGTTCTCGATAAAGGGCTGAATAGTTATCTTGTTGCACATATATTCGAGCAGACTCTCATCCACATCGAAAGAATAAGTGAACTGATTTTTGTATCTGTAGCTCTGGATTATCAAGTAGCTCTCGGCGTGGCGCAGCTCGTCGCGGATAGTGATAAACTCGTTTCCGTGGCTGATGCTTATTCTGAACAGCTTCGCGAGGGCACCGACCATCTCAACCGCTTCTTTGCTGTTATCCTGCTCGCACATCCATTGAATGGAATCGAGCGTGTTATAAAGGAAGTGGGGATTTATCTGCGCCTGAAGAGCCTTGAGTTCGGTCTTTCTGAGAACTATCTCCTCATTATGCACCTTTTCCATGAGCGACTGTATCATATGCACCATGTGCTCAAACGACGCGGAGAGGGTGCTGAATTCAACTACATTCGCCTTGTCCGCTTTATATTTATATGTTTCCGCCTGCTTTTCAAAGCTCTGCATTGACGAGACGAGGCGTCTTACGGGTCTTGTGACCGTCCGCGAAAGCAGGAAATATACAGTGACGGAGATGATAAGACTGAACAGCAGCGCAACAGCCATCCCGACCGCTATCTGCCTTTTGACGGACTGAGCCACTTCATCGGTAAAACTGACTCCGACTATCTTCCAGTTGCATGAATTAAGGGACGAAACCGTGTAAATATTGTCTTCTCCCCTGTGAACGCCGTCCGTCATTTCTGAAACTTCGTCGGTATTCTCTTTTTTGATGCCGGAAAAAAGCATCTGCTGCTGCGGATGGTAGACTATCCCGCCCTTTGAATCAATAATATAACAGTATCCCCTCTGGCCTATGCTTATCTTGTCAATATATTTCGCAATTGAAATAAACTCGAAATTGACGGCAACAAAGACCTGCTTTTGAAAAAGATCTGAATATTTTTTCTTTGCAATGGTCACGACCCACGGGTACTTGTTCTCATAGAGCGTGTCAACATGGGGCTGGGTTATCGCATAGCCGTCCTTGAGGCTCGAAAAAATCGATTTGTCAAAGGACAGATCGGTCGCATTTTTCTTTGCAATATCGCCGCTGTCGTTTTCGGTCAGAAGAATATTGCCGTCGGTGTCATAAATCGTTACGCAATAGATATCGTCCTCAAGCCTCGCCGCAGTTGAAACAACTTTTTCAAGCGACTGCAGGCTGTCGCAGCTGTCCGCCTCGTCGCAGAGGTTGTCCAGCTTGTTTTTGATAGACGAGATGTAATTTGAAACCGTGCCGTTCGCCTGCGACACCGACTGCTTTGACGAGACATACGCCGAATTGAACATCGTCCTTTCGTAGAATACACCGAAAAGGAGCGTGGCACCTACAGTAGAAAACATCACGCCGAACACGACTATTGCGATTATGAGCGTTGACAGTTTTATTCCGGCGCGTTTAAATATCTTTCCCACCCAAACGCTCCTCTCTGTATTTGTTCGGCGAGACCCCGTAATATTTTTTGAAGCAATAGCTGAAATAGTGCTGATCGCTGTAACCGCACTTCTGCGATATTTCAAATATCTTCATCGAGGTGCACAAAAGCAGATCGCTCGCCGCTTTCATCCGCCTTTCGGTCACAAGGGCAACAAAATTCTTTGACTTTTTCTTTTTTATCAGCGCGCTCAGATAGTTCGGGCTGACTCCCAGCTTGTCGCTCGCGTCCGTCAGGGACAGATCTTCGTTCATATATTCCTCGTTGATTATCTGCAGCGCATGGTCGCAGAGAGCCTCGCTCTCATGCCTCTGCGAACGGGAGATAATATCCCTCGCGTCAAGGCAGAGCGAAACAAGCTCGTTTTTATACTGCTCGTTAAAGTCGAAGGACAGGCGGGACATGAACGAATTGTTGGAGGTAAACAGCTCCGCAGCGGCGTTGCCGTCGGGCAGAACGCTGACGCATCTGTGCGCGGTAGCAAGAATCTGAATGATAATATAATCAATGCCCTCGCGCGTCTTTCCGGAAAGTATCTCGTCAAGGAACGACTTTATCTCATCCTTGCTCCCTATCTTCAGAAGCTGTTCGAGCTTATAGACGGATTTTTCGGCATTTTCAAACTCGTATGTGCTCTTGCGCTCCTGGTCGTCGATATATCGGATGTTGCCCGTGCCGTCGGAGGTATAGCGCCGCGCCGTGATAGCCTGAGTGCAGGCGAGCGCCAAAAGAGACGGATCCTGAACGGTCTCGCTGATGCCGATAGTACAATTCTGATCCAACAGCTTTTTTGCGCTCTGCACAAGTTCGATAACGGGGAGTCTCAGTTTTGTTGACATCTCTTCCGGCTCGCTTGTTACAAGAGTAATTATTCTGCCGTTGACAAAGAAGCTTTCGCACAGAGCATATTTATTGAAAATACTGTTGACAAAATCGATATGCTGCTGAGAGGTGCAGGTCTTGCCTGTGTTTGCCTTGAATTTTGAAGCAATGACGCTGTAGCAGTCGCCGTCGCTTTTGATTATTCCGAGCTTTTTGGCATTCTCAGTTAAGTCGTCCGATGCATGGACATCCTCGCCCGTACCGAGTAGGAGCGGAAGCAGGAATTCCGCCTTTTCAAGCCGCAGAGAGATATCTTCGTTTGAACCGCCGCTTTTGAGCAGTTCAAACTCCCTGTCCATCTCGGCTCCGATTTTTTCAAACTCCTCGGTGAGCTCGGATGCAGAAACAGGCTTGAGAAGATATCTTATGACATTGTATTTGAACGCCTCCTGAGCGTATTCAAAGTCGTCGTACCCGCTCAGGATAACAAATTTCGTCGCCGGTCTTATTTCGCGGGTCCTTTTCGCAAGCTCAAGTCCGGTCATAAGCGGCATTTTGATATCGGTCAGAACAAGATCGGGTTCAAGCTTTTCGAGAAGATCGAGCGCCTCTATTCCGTTTTCGGCGCCGCCGATAACCTCAAAACCCGCTCTCTGCCAATCGACATTTCCTATAACCGCCTCTCTCTGGCGTATCTCATCGTCAACTACAAGCACACTGTACATAATCATGACCTCGCACAAAAATCATTTGTTTTATGTATACCGACTTTGTGGCGCATCCGGCAGAAATACAAATCATAACAGTATTTTTCGGATGCCGCTTCTGATTTTATTATATAAAAACTTCCGATTATTATCAAGATTTAACTTTTTCGCGGTGTCAGATATAAAAAAGCAAAATGATGTCGTGACCACTATTGCAATAGGAGATTCATTTTTTCGTGCCGCAGTCGGATTATAAATTTACGTCATAATAATACTAACCCCCAAAAAGTTAAATTCAGGGGGTTAGTATTATGATTGTTCTCGTCTGCCGTTAGCATCGCTTTCGGCTCAATCCTTTTCGACATAGTAATATAAATCCGCGGCGGCATATGCTTTATACAAATCCCCCGTTTCCCGGTCTACGATATACCAGCCATGTGTAAACGTAAAATCTCTTCCGACTGTATATGCATGAGCCAAGAAATACGGCTTACCATTTATAACTACCTTATGGTCGATTTCCCTTATCATCTTGTCATTGTCTGGAGCGATTCTCGCATTAAGTATTGCTATAGCCTGCTTTTCTGTTAACAATTTGTCGTTATCATCGCCGGGCATTGTTTCGCTTTCCCTTGGATAATAATCTTCTCTTGTCTTAGCTATAATCCATTTGCTGTTCTCGTCCGTCGTTTCCAGTAAGGCACTGACCGCTTCGGAGAACTCCGTTGTGCTTTCTGCATCGGTCGCCTCTGATGTCGTATTCTCGTCAAATGTTTCGCTCGGCGCAGAACTTGTGTTTGACCTGCAAGCCGATAACAGCCCCAAAGAAACGCACAGAAGTGAAATGATTATCGCCGCAAACATCAATTTTGTTGCAACTCTTGTCTTTTTCATTATTAAATCTCCTCTTTGCATAAAGCTCGATAGTCTATCCTCTGCCGCTGCGCGGAGAATATAGTCGCAACACTTTTACTCCGTCTTTTCGCCAGGGCAAGGGTCTGTTCCGCTTTTCTGCAGTTTTGCACAATACCGTTTAAGGAATATTACCCGTTCCAGCCAAACAGCTACCTCCAGTACCATAAAAAGTGGAATCCCTATAACAACAGCTCCAAAAAGTGTGCTCAAAACCTGAAGCGAAAATTCCGGGACTTCATAATAAGTCAAAACTATTTTGGAAAAAGCATCCGCAGCTTCGTCGCAAAATATAACCATGGAAAAACACAGCGGTATAACTATAAGCCACCGTATAAGATTACTCCTTTTTTTCATTTTTTCATAGTTGTCTAACTTTATTTTTCTGCCGCATTTCGAACATTGATATTCTTCTTTAAGCACATCTTTTTCACCGCAGAACTCCCTAAAGCCGGGATATATTTTATGTCTGTCCGCATTTTTATGTTTATCTATATTTTTATTTCTTTCGTACCGCGCAAGTGCTTGCCGTGGTTGAGCCGATGCTGAAAAATGTATAAATCTTTTACTCCGTCTTTTCGCCGCAGCATGGGTCTGTTCCTCTTTCTGCAGTTTTGCACAATACCATTTAAGAAAAAATACTCGTCCCAGCCAAATAACTACCATCAGCAACATAAAAAATAAAAATCCTGCAACAACAACGGCAAAAAATACGCTCAAAAGCCGAAGCAAAAAATCCGGGATTTCATAAACTATTTTCAAAAAAGCATCCGCAGCTTTGCGAGCAAATATAATAAAGAAGTAGAAATACAGTATATATAGAAACCATTGTATGCAGCTATCTCTGTATTTCATTTTTTCATAGTCGTTTATCCTTATTTTTCTGCCGCATTTCGAACATTGGTATTCTTCCTTAAGTGTACGGTCTGCTTTAAATAATCCCTTACCATAAAACTCTCTAAAGCTGGGATATATTTTATGTCTGTCCGCATTTTTATGTTTGTCCATATTTTAATCCCTTTCATACCGCACGATTGATTTTTGTTCCGCGAAAATTTTCAGCCCATTGGAACCACATCCTCTGCGTCAAATTTGCACATATAAAAATTTCTCTAACCTACTTTCAAAATTATCATACCATGCTGCAATTATATCGTCAACTGTTTTTCATCATTTGAAACTAAATGCCGCCGATTGCAGGTGAATATCCTGTCGAAATATATTTATCTCCCGCTCCGTAATGTCGCACAGCGGGCAGAGGTATGTCCTCTGCCGTTATTTTTCAGTTCTTCAAGCGCGGTTCTGAGATGGCGGACATATAGATCGTTTTCTTCAAGCTTTTTTCGTTCGGCGGCAGCTGAGTGTCGGAGATAATACCTGCTCTAAAAATATCTCCGCCCGCAGTAAACTTTTTAAATTCTGCTTTCTCTATAATGACTTTATCATCAAAAGAACAAGGCAATCAAAATCACTCCTGCTATAATAACTAAAACAACAGGCAAAATATCCGTTATAACTTTTCTCGGTATGCTTTTGTCACTATTAAAGATATTCTGCAAATCCCAAAGCTGTCAGCACAAGCTATGGATAATATATCATTGAAATCAGGAAAAAGTAAATAGGTGTTGAAGCAGGCGTAAACACAAATAATAATCACATAAAAATCCCGCCGGCTTATTTGCACAGCCGGCGGAATTTTTTTAATTTTGCTGCAAAATATCTTCTTTATCGAGCATCGGGTATTTGACAAGTGACGCCGAATCGAGGTTTTCGCGATGCATATCGACTGCGGTGATGCGGCGGTTGTTATAAGTCGTGTAATAATACACGCCCTTGTCCGCGTTGAAGCAGGAGGTGTATATAGTTATCTCATATTTCCCCTCCGCGACCTCGCAGCAGCCGCGCACCTGTTCGACCGCGCCGAGGATATGGAAGAACTGACCGACGCTCTCCTCTTCCGTGCTTCCGGAGAGCGAATTGAGCTTCGTGAATGCGGCTCTGACGAATCTCGACATTGAAGACAAGTCGCCCGGCAGACCGAGTCCGCCCATTCCGCGGCTGTATGCGGCGAGGCCGAGATTATTCGAAAAGCTGTTTTGGGGCTGCTTCGGCGAGAGATTCATATAGTTGTTGAGATTGAACATCTGCATATCAAACGGCGGCTCGTTCGTGAGAACTCCCGGGGCGTTGTCGTATATTTTAAGCCCGCTCTCGGTAGGCTCGACCGTTATCGCGCCGCTCTTATCCGCGATTATCCAGTGCATTTTCGCCGCAGGATAGCGGCTGTCGAACGTTGTGCCGACAAGATTTATTTTCTCTATCGCGCTGCGAGCCTGCTCAATGGTCGCGTATTGACTGAGCACCCACGGGATGAACTCAAACTGTGCGATGTTCTGCTTGCCGTCCTGCAGCTCTGCATAATGCGCGCTGACGGCGAAGTTAAGCCCCGCCATGCCGAGTCCCTTTTCGTTTACCGCGTCGTAGTACATCGGATATCCGTCCGAGACATGAGCCGTGCCGATCATAGCATAGTGCTCGTCCGTTCTGCCGCCGTGGCGGAATTTGAGCGGAAATCTGCGCGGCATCACGGTTATCTCCTCGCCGTAAGAGAACTCATAGTCGAGCGTCCTGCCCATATAAAAATCATCGGTTTTATAAGTTGCTGCTGTACACATAATAAGCCTCCCGAAAGTTTCTTCTGCAATTATAATTATAGTATACCTGTTTGCCGAAGTTGTAAACATAATGAAAAATATCTGAAAATTTAAACCGCCGCGGGCACTTTTCTGCGCTTCGCGGCGGCATGTTTATCTTTTGGGTATCTTTTTTCTGATATCGCTCAGGCGGTTGAGCGCTTCATACAGCGTCTCGTCTTTCTTTGCGAAATGCAGGCGGATAAGATTGTTCACGGGCTCGCGGAAGAAGCTCGAACCCGGCACTGCGCCGACTCCGACATCACGCGCGAGGACATCGCAGAACTCTAAATCCGACTCGAAGCCGAACTCCGAAATGTCGAGCATCACATAATACGCGCCCTGCGGCACGGTGTGTTTTATCCCGATATCATTGA
>ENA-OROX01000206-OROX01000206.1-human-gut-metagenome-genome-assembly--contig:-NODE-206-length-61976-cov-29.169829_pt1 | contig 61976 bp, 49 predicted proteins | sample MGYA00242133_ERZ509058 | MGnify/ENA primary metagenome ERZ509058 (study PRJEB26280, sample SAMEA2338751) | human gut metagenome | biome: human gut; feature: human-associated habitat; material: faeces...
GAGGTGTTTGGCACTTTCATGACGGGGGTATTCAAAACTATCAATAGCACCGGGGTAGTCTACTACATACCTCCCCTCGCACATTCATAAACCTCAAATTTCATAATCGCATTATCTTTTATTTCATCTCCTGTTTCATCTCCTGTTTCATGTTCTCTATTATTTTTATACTTTATTGCATTCATATACTTCAAATTTTAAACTACTATCTTCTCTTTTATTATTAGCTTTATTATTAGCTTTATTATTTTTCTATTATTTTTTATATTATTTCTATTATCATCAACTTTATTATCTCTTTCATTATTTCTTCTTTTATCTTTATTATTTATACTATTACTTCTATTAATATTTTAATTAGTTTATTAATTCGCTTGTTAACTTATTAATTTACCTACTTTTTTATTTACTTTTTTATTTACTTTTTGATTTACTTTATTAGCTATTTTATCTTTATTATTTTCAGCAAGATTATTTTCTTCAACATTACCTTTTGTTACTTTCTTTATAATTCTTATTGTTGTAATTATGATTATTTCCATAGTTACTTTCTGCTTTATATCTGCTTTAAAACAACAATCGGCAACAGTTTGATAACTATTGCCGATAACTATAACTTAAAACTATTAACCTTAATGCTCTAAAATAATCTTTCCATTACTATCAACTTTACAACCATCGGGGTATTTAATTTTATATTTAGCAATAAATTCTCCAAGATTGCCTTTAAATATCATATTATGATTAACAACATAAATAGATTTACGAGTAGTACGAGCAATAATTTTATTATTAATGGCATCTTCTATAGCATTATAAAAACAATTCTTTTGAAGACCAGAAAATTGCATAAAATCTTTTTCTGTAATTTCAACATAATTGCCGTTATAAATAATATTAAGACGAATATATGAAGCGAGAAGTAAAGTATCTCTACGAAGTTTATATGCGATTAAATCGAACAATTCTCCAGCAATACTATACTTAATTCCTTTAGTACAAGATTTATTAATATAAACCTGATAATTATTAACAATACTATTAAGTATTTCTTTTTCTTCTATTTCAACATCAAGAGAAAATTTAGTAGGAATAATTTTAGCAGCATCTTCTTCTGCATAAGAAGCAACTTTATTAGCATAAATTTTATTAGCTTTAGTTTCAAAACTATATCTCATAACTTTATCTATTAAATGATTAATATAATCATAAAGATAATATATTTTTCCGCATACGCCAACATTATGTGTTAAAAATTTAGTTAAATATCCGTATATACAAACATTTAACATTTAATATCTATCTGTAAATCAAGCACTTAACCTCTAACAGTATTATCTTATAAATACTATAATATTCACTTCAATATTCGATATAATATGTAATATAATGTTATTGATTATAATCTAAATTATTATTATGTTTTCGTTCTAAATCACAATCAATAATATTAGTAAAAGAAATAAATTCAGCTCTAACGATAAACGTTTTCTCAACACAATTATTATGTTTTAAATCATAAGAAGTATGGTTTTGCATAACAACTTCAAATTGATTATAATTATCTTTATTAATAAAATCCATACTATAAACAATTATTATCTGTTATATAACGGATTATAATTTATTAACTATTATGTTCAATATTATAATCAGCTTATTATCGAACAATAGAATTATCTATATGAATAGAAATATCTACGCTCTTTTTGTGAGCACGTTTATATTCTTCTAAACATTCTTCACAACAGAATTGTTTACCTTTATAACAAATAATATTATCTTCCTTTAAATCTTTAATAGTAGGTTTATAAAAGGTGTGATTAATACTATGACTACAATTATCACAACTAATTTCATAAATTTTTTCTATCATATCACTAACAGGTTAATTATTATTTCGAGTACAAGATAATAAAAAATTATTATTTATCCTTGTTAGTTACCAAAAAGTGGTTATATTGGTTACCAAATTTGGTAAATATGGAACTTAGTATTGATAAACGTACCGTTGATATTCTATATGTAGATAAAGAAAATCTACATAATTTTACTGGTACTGATATTGTTAAATTTATTACGAATAATGATATTAATGGTATCGATTTATTTGTAGCTCTTTTAAGTGGTGTTTATAATCTTAAACCTGCTGAGACTAATCTTCTGAAAGTTGTTGTTAATTACAATCGTAAAGTTGCGTCGCCTATTGTAAGACAAAAAGCTAAAGACGAATATGAGATTTCTGCGACTACTTATTTCAGAAGTCTTTATAGTCTTCGAGATAAAGGTCTTGTATATATTGATATCGATAACAATATTGCATGTGGTTCTGCTGTTCAAATAAATAAATATCGTCTTGAAAAAGCAAAACTTTTTGCTGTTGAACTTAATCCTAAAAGTAATACTAATAAGATTCTATAACCATGCGTATATTATATAAAAAGCACGTAAAACGTATTATAATATATAATATAAATATTATATATTATAATACGTTTTACGTGCGTTGCAAGTATATATAATATATTTATATATTATATATACTTGCTATTATATATACATGTTGCTCGTGACGCTGCTACTGACACTGCTGTTGTTGGCCATTATAAAGGTGGTTGTACGTGTGTTTTAAATGGTGCTGAACTTCTTAATTAACATATTGTTAAACAAATTATTTAAACTATGATTGAAATTAAAAGTAAAAAGAAGAATTATGGAATTAGAATTCCTTCTTCTATTGGAGAGATTACTCCTGAAGTTTTAAATACTCTTGTTAAAGGAGTTAAACTTCCCAAACATTATTGTATTGTAGCTCTTTGTTTTGATACAAAACTTTTTGATTTTATGACTTCTATTAATGCTAAGAAACCATCTACTGTTGCTGTTTCTCCTTTACTTGCTGCTATTAGCGATGAAGACTCTGAACTTATAAATGCAAATATTGGGGATAAACTTATTTTGAATAGAACAGCTATTGAACTTGGAACTCAAGTTAATATTAAAACAATGGCCGCTTATAATAATATAGCTGAATATATCAATTCTGATCCAGAACTTATTAAAGCTATATATGATAAAGATGAAAATGTTATTAAAGTAGACAATAATTTAAATAAAGGTTTAATGATAGCTAAATCCCCAAGAATTATTGTTCTTGAATTTAAAATAATTGCGGTGAATGATATAAGAGGAGCTGTTGATGTCAATCATATAGTTACAGATCCTTTTATTAATAGAAGTGAACTTAATTAACAAACATATGACAGTCGTTATAGAGAAAAAGCAAGTGATGAGTGAGATAGTGATGAACTTCTCTACGGGGGATTTGCCCGAACGCAGTGAGGGCATTCATGCTTAATCTGTAACGACTGTTATTAACAATAGTAATCAAATGGATAAAAGCGTTATAGATAATATATATGATTCTGATTTAAATAATGAACTGGAAGTTAATACTATGAAAGATATTATTAATAGTATTGGTTTTAAGTCTGAAGAAGATAAATTAATGTGTGAAGTTATTATTACTAATCTTGAAAAATATGCTGCTGAAAATATTAAACAATCTAAGACTGTTAATATTCCATATATAGGTTGTATTCGTAAAAGTCCTTTAAGAGAAGCTATTGTTAGTCGTAGATTTGATTTTAAAAAAGCTCGTTTAAGTATGAGTAGAGAAGAATATAAAGATTATGTTAGACAATCTATTGATAAACTTAAAAAAGAAGAACGTCGAAAAAATGATTTAAAACGTGAACTTTATAAGATTCAAAAAATCAATCATAAACAATATAATAAATTGTATGAAAGTGTTGGTAAAGCATATGCTGATTTTTATATTTTTGCCATATATTGTTTAACTCCTGTTGAGCATAATGAAGAGTTTGAAGAATTATATAGAGAACTTAGTAACAACGAATGATAAAATAATTCATATATGGTAAATGGTTTAATTATAGATAAATTATTAACTGTTGATGATACCGGTATGCCTAAAGCTCCTACTCTTCGTCAATTACAAGATAAAGATGTTTTATTACTATGGCAAAGAGATACTTCAAAAGATAAACATAAATATATAGCAGAAGTAGGTGTTATATATTATCTTGGAGATCCTAAATCTCCTGCTAAACAACAAGGACTTAGTTATGAAGAAAGTCTTAAAATGGCAATAGAAAATTATGATTTGCCTAAAGATTATAAACCTGATTCTCTTGTTAAGAAACTTATTGATAAATATTATGTTCGTAATATTACAGAAGCTGGAGTTGCTTTAGAAGCATTACAAAAATCTGTTCATTTAGTTTCTATAGCTGCTGTTAAAATAAACGAACAATTAAATAAAAAACTTAGTGGAGTTATAACAGACGAAGATATTACTCCTATTCTAACTTTAATGGATTCTGTTAGTAAACGTATCGCAGAAATTCCATCTTTGACTAAAGCTCTCGGCACAGCTTATGATAATCTTCGTAACGAAGAAGAAGAACAATTTGCTCGTGGAGGACGACAAATTCTTAGTAGTATGGACGCAGATGAAAATAATTTTTAATATAATATGAAAATACCTGATAATATAACTATTGGCGGTCAAGTTATTGAAGTTAAACTTATTGATCATTTAGATAATGGTTATCTTGGACAAATATCATTAGGAGAAAGCGAAATCGTTATTGCTCAAAATTTTAATGGTCGTAAACAACATCAAGAAAGTATTAATTCTACTTTTATACATGAAGTTATACATGGAATTTTAGATACTATGGGAGAAACTGAGCTTAGTAGTAATGAAAAATTTGTTAATACTTTTGCTGGATATTTGTATCAAGTTATTAAACAAATAAAAGATTAATAACCTAATTTAAATTATTTTATTATGTATAAAGTTAGACCTATTTATGACGATATTAGATTATTTTTTGATGAGCCTTCTCATAAATATACTGATAATCTTGGTAATGAGTATATTTCAACTACTACTTTGCTTCATAATTATAAGCCAAAATTTGATAAAGAATATTGGCTTAATAAAAAAGCTAAAGAACTTCATATTAGCAAAGAAAGACTCGCTAAACAATGGCAAGAAATAACCGATGAGGCTTGTAAACGTGGTACTAAAACTCATAATGGTCTGGAAGATAGCATTAAAGATACGTCTATGTTTTATAAAGCTGTACAACATATTAAACGTAATGATAATAGTATGACTACTGTTGCAGATATTGAAACTATAGACCAATATGTCAAACCTATTATTCTTGATGACTTTATACAAAAGACTGAAAATAAATATCCTAAAATTTATGAAATATTTGATTATTATATAACTAATGGATATAAAATATATTCTGAAATTGGTAGTTTTATACCAGATTTATTAATTAGTGGAACTATTGACATTCTTATTCTTCGTGAAGATAAATTTATTATAGGAGATTGGAAAACTAATCGTGGGGGTCTTAAATTTGAAAGTGGTTATTATAAAAAAGATAAAAGACAAAACCCTCATCAAACCACTGATGTTTGGGTTTCTACTAATAATAAACTTTTACCTCCTGTTGCTCATTTAGCTGATTGTAATGGAGCTATATATAATTTACAACTTTCTATGTATGCTTTTATGGTAGAATATATTTTAGGACTTCCTTGTGCTGGTTTATGGCTTTGTCATATTGATTCAGACTTTGTTCTTAATGAATATGGAATGCCTAAACGTTTTCCAGATGGTCTTTATCATCTTAAAAAGAATCCTAAAGAAATTGTTACTGTACATAAAATGAAATATCTTAGAACTGAAATAATTAATATTCTTGAAGATAGACGTAAAAATATTGCTGCTTCAAGAATAGCTTCTAAAACTTTATTTTGATATGGTTATGAAAAATATAATATTTGTCGTTCTTGCCGTTCTTATAGTTTCTGCTTGTGTTCAATCCCCCGTAGAGAAGGAAGTGATATATGTGCCTGTTAAAGATACTATATCTGATAATTCTAACGTTATTAGAATTATTAATCTTGAACGAGAACTTCAATTAACAAGAGATAGTCTTAATAGTGTTAGAGATTCTATTGGAGAAGATTTATTTGTTGCAAGATATAAACTTAGTCGTATTAAATATTATACAAATCTTGTTGATAAAAAACCTTCTCAAATGAAATTTTACAAAGGTTGGATTAATCGTGTTTTGAAAGGAGAATAATTATGGCTAATTTTGATGAAGAATTTAAAAAAGTAATAGTAGTTGAAGGAGGATATGTTAATGATCCTGATGATGCTGGTGGAGAAACTTATCTTGGTATAAGTAGACGATATAATCCAAATTCTAAAATGTGGAATATTATTGATGATATTAAAAAAAGATTTGGTACTAAAGGTATTAATAATAGATTAAAAAATAATCAAGAAATTACTAATGAAGTTAAACGAATTTATAAAATTAATTATTGGGATAGACTTGAACTCGATGACATTCCAAGTCAAAAAATAGCCCATGAATTATTTGATACCGCTGTTAATTGTGGAATAACTACTTCTATTAGACTTGCTCAACAAGTTTGTAATATGACTATTACAGGTAAATTTACTCCAGAACTTAAACATAATTTAATGCAATATGGAAAAGTTTAATAAAATATTGTTATTATTAATTGTTAATTTAATAGTTTTTTCTGTTGGCTATACTATTGGGTATAGAAAAGCTAAAAATAATATTAACGATAACATTATTATACAAGATACTACATATAATCATATAATTTTAGATAGTATAAAATATCGTTTGATTGAAAAAGATAGTATTATATATAATATAAAAGAAGATTTGAAAGATGATATACAAGAAGCTATTAATGCTAACGATAGTAATGTTGTTAAACAGTTTTATGAGCTTGTTAGCGAGTGATAAATATGATACTCCTCTACGGGGGATTGAATGGAAGTCAGACACTGTTAAAATTACTATTCCTATTGAATTACTTCGTAAAGCTAATATTAAAATGATTGAAAGAAAATATTTTAAAAAGATTATTGTAGAACAAGATTCTATAATTACTCTTAAAGATAAATATATTCTTGAACAAGAAAATGTTATTGATGATTTTCAAAAAAGACTTCTTGTAAACGCTAAATTAAATGAAACTATAAGAAAAGATTTAGAAAGAGAAAAAGTTAAATCTAAAATATTTGGTGGAATTGCTGGAGTTGCTGTAGTTGTTACTATAGTGACTATTTTAATAAAATAGTTTATTATGGAAAGTTATCCTTTTTTGGACTATATTAATGAAATTGACAAAGAAAAGAAATATAAAAAGGCTTCAGAATGTGGCTTTTACGATCCTTATGATTATTTTCTTGTTGGCGATAGCGGTGGGTTTTTAATGAATATTGATCCTACTGCTAAATTTGTTAATACAGAATTACTTCAAGAAGTAGGAATTTATTTTGATAATAATAGAAAATATACAGCTTATAAAGAAGATTCTATTCCGCATAGACAATTTAGACGTAGAGAGCAATATAGACGTAAATATGGTTTTGATGCTCCTTGTCTTAAATTAGCTAATGGTGAAATTAAAAATATTCATATTACTGGTAGTCATTATAATTTTCTTAATTATTGTAGAATTGAACAGCTTGATGAATCTACTGTTGTTAACGGTATGAAATCAACTGCTAAAAAGAAATATGCAAGACCTTTATTTATTGATAGTCAATGGTGGATTTTTAATATACTTGAATTTGCTGAAAAAAATGGTTTTCATTTATTGATTGATAAAACTCGTCGTGGTGGATTTTCTTATATTATGGCTGCTGATAGCGCTAATGCTGTTAATTGTGAATCTCGTAAAGTAGTTATTCATGTTGCTGTTGATAAAAAATATCTTACTCAAACAGGTGGTCTTACAGATTTTGCTGTTAATGATTTAAAGTTTTATGAAGAAAATACTCCTTTTGTTCGTGGAATACTTAGTACTGTTAAGTCTGATTTTCGTTTAGGATATAAACTTCCAAATGGTGTTGAAGCTGATAAATCTTGGCGTTCTGCTCTTATTAGTGTAAGTGCAGCTAATAATCCAGATTGTGCTATTGGTAAAGATGCTATTAAAGTTAAAGTAGAGGAAGTTTCTACAATGGAAAATTTTGATGATTTTATGAATGTTACTGAACCTGCAATGAGAACAGGTGCTTATACTACTGGTATGCTATGTGCTTGGGGAACTGCTACTTCTGGTAATATGCAAATGTTTGAACAAAATTTTTATAATGTTAAAGGTTTTAATTTTATGCCTTTTGAAAATGTTTGGGATAAAGATTGTCGTAATGAAACTTGTGGTTTCTTTAAAGCATATTGTTGGGGTTTGCAAGGAGAAATAGACGGTGTTAAAGGTATAGATAAAGACGGTAATAGCAATATACTTGTTGGTCTTGAAATATCTCGTCGAGAAAGAATTGAAAAGAAAAATAGTGTAAAGAAATATTCTGATTATATTAATTATCTTGGCCAATATGCTAATTTTCCCGCTGAATCGTTTAGTAGTGCTTCTGAAAATATATTTAGTTCAGAAGAATTAACCGCTTGGGAAGATAGACTTAGAATAGATACTGATTTACATTTTTATGTAGACGGTAATCTTGAAATTGACGAAAAAGGTAAAGTTATATTTAAAAGTAATGCTAAATTACATTCTGAAAATAAGAAAACTTACGATTATATTGTAGGCGTTCCAAGACGAGGGCATGAAGATCCTCATGGTTGTGTTAGACGTTGGTTTACTCCAGAATATGTTGAAACTAAAAGAGCTGATGGAGCATTAATAAAAGAAATACCTGTTGGTTTATATAGTATTAATTATGACCCTGTAGGTGTTAATAAAAATAAAGATGAAGTTACTATGAAACATTCTCATAATAGTATTATGGTTTGGCAAAATCCTCATTATCTTAATGGTTTTAAACAAAAACTTGTTTGTACTTATTATGGTCGTCCTGATACTCTTGAAGAAGCTGATAGAATTTGTTATCTTTTAGCTAAATATTATAATTGTATTGGAACAACTAATGTCGAAGTAAACCGAGGTGAAACTGTTTCTAATTTTCGTAAATGGAATGCTTTAAAATATTTATCTTGTGAACCATTAGAAGTTTTTGACCCTACTTTTAAAGGTAAAATTAATACTACTTATGGTTATAATATTTCTGGTGAACAACATAAGTTAGATTGTATTCGTCTTACTAAAGAATTTCTTTATGAAGAAATTGGTAAAGATGAATTTGGAAATACTTTAAGAAATTTTCATAGAATATATGATTATCAAACTATTCTTGAATTAAAGAAATGGAGTGTTAAAGGTAATTATGACCGTGTTTCTTCTATGCTTCTTAGAGGTATTGAGTGGAAAGCTATGAATCTTAAAGCGCAAGATGAACTTAGTAATCGAAAGCAACTTAATAGTGAAAATATTGATGATTATGATAGTAATATATTATCAAGACCGTGGTTTTAATTAATAATATAATTATATGAGAAGTAACGTACAAGAATTTGATTTTCCTTTACAACGTATTCCAAGTGATAAAAAAGATGCTGCTTGGGCAGCTAATTGTTGTGATTGGATTATAGCTCAAGGTATTGCTAATAGAGGTGATAATTCAGAAATAGAAATAAAATATGCTATTCTTAATGGTAATATTCCTGATGAATTTTATAAAAAGATATTAAATCCTTATAATGCTACTCAAGAGAAATTTAAACGTTTTCCTGCTACTATGCGTAATTATGATTTAATGAAAGGTATTATAAGAAGATATGTTAGTGAATATATTAAGAACCCTCATGATTTTATTGTAGGAGCTAATAATCCAGAAGTAATGCTTGCTCGTGATCGTAAACTTAGGCAAGAATTATCTTTACTTGTTCAACAACGTATTGCTGCTCGTATTCAGCAAAGTTATCAAGAATGGGTTAATGGAGGTAATGATCCTCAACAATTTAATCCTCAAGATTCTATTGATGTTGAAGCTTTTACAAAAGAATTTAATGAGAATTATGTAGATGATATATCTGCACAAGGTCAAGAGATTCTTAATGTAATTCGGGATATTACTGATGATGAAATATTTTATGCAAGAGCATATTTTGATTTTGTGAGTTTTGGTGAGTGTTATACTTATGCTGATGTTGTTGGTACAAAATTAGTTAAACGAAATGTTTCTCCGAGAGACGCTTATCCTATTAATACAGATAGTCCTTTTAGAGAAAACGATGACATGTTTGCTTGTAGACGTAAAATGTCTTATCAACAAATTATTGATGAATTTGATGATTATCTTGACGATAAACAACGAGATTTTCTTAATACTTATTATGCTAAACATTCTCCAGCTAATACTAAAGATTTAGTTTTTTCAACTTATGAAAGTTATTTTCCAGATGTTTGTCAAAAATATAGTATAGCTGATAGAGAACTATTTAGACGTTCTCCTAATATGCAAAGAGATTATAATATGGATTTGTATGATGTTTGGCATGTAGTTTGGAGAGGTGAAGTTAGACGAGCTATTGTAACGTTTGTTAATGAAGCCGGTTTAATAGATAGTAGAGTTGAGAATGATGATTATGTACTTAATGTCTCTACGGGGGATATTTCATTAGAATATGTGTATGAACCACAAGTTTATGAAAGTGTTCGTATTGGTGGAAGACATGATGCTATTTATCCTTATGGAGCGAGAGCTATAGCTTATAATCGTAATGGAAAATTACCTTATAACGGCATTAATGAAGTTCTTCCAGGTTTTGGAAAGTTTAGTATTGTAGATATAGTTACTCCTTTTCAAGTATTTTATAATATTGTAGCTTATCATAGAGAAATGGTTATTGCTAAAAACAAACTTAATATTCTTATGATAGCTAAATCTTTATTAGGTAAATATCCTGAAGAAACTATTTATAGAATGCTTGCTGATGGTATTTTGTATATTGATGATGAAAATGATCAAGGAATGCTTAGAGCACAGCAAGTTCGTATGCTTACTGCTTCTTTTGGAGATTATATTGCTCAATTAAGTTCTTTACTTAATGAAATTCAACAAACTGCTAATATGCAAGTTGACATGACTCCTCAACGTTATGGTGAAATTGGTAATTATGCTGGAAAAGCGTCTACCGAAGAAGCTATTATTAGAGGTAGTATGGGTAGTGTTATTATAGAATTTATGATGGATAATCTTCGTGGTTATGATTATAATCGAGATATGGATTATTCTAAACTTGCATGGATTGACGGTCTTGATACTGCATATAGAGATTCAGCAGACGGTAAATTAAAGTATATTAGTCTTGATGTAGATAAGCATATATATGCTGATTATGTTATTAAAGCTAAAAATTCTACTAAAGAACAAGAAAAACTTAATCAACTTAAACAATTTGCATTTAATGCTTCTCAAAATGGTGATAGTATGATGGCTATTGCTGCTATTACTGGAGATAATGTTGCTGCTATTAGTAAACTTATTAAAAAGTTTCAAGAAGAAAAAGATGCTCATGAACAACAACTTAAACAAATGGAACAACAAACTGAACAAATGCGTCAAGAATTTGAACTTAAAAAGATTGCAGCTAAAGGAGAAGAAGATAGAAAAACTAAAGAACTTGAAGGTTATATTGATCAACAAATTGAACTTATTCGTGCTGACGCTAATATGATAAGTTATAATGCTGAAGTTAGCAGTGCTAATAAAGAAGCTGGTATTGATAGACTTAATGAAGCTCGTTCAAGAGTTGAACAAGATAAAGTAGCTTTAGATAAACAAAAGACTTTATTAGATATGGTCAATAAAGAACGTGATAGACAAGTTAAAATGCATGATATTGATACTAAATATAAGATTGCTAAAGAGAATAAAAACAGATATGATTTTAAAGGTAAATCTAAGAGTAAAAAGTAAGTTATTGATATAGTTAGTTATATTGTTGCCCTATTTTGATGTATCAAAAGCGATATGTTGGAATAGGGCAAATTATATTCATAAATAGCTATTTTTAGCTGTAATTTAGGCTTTCTTTTTCAACGTTATCAAATGTTCAACGTAAATAAAAATCAAGCTAAAAATAGCTTCAAAAACAGCTTATATAACATAAGCAGTATAAATAATATTGTAGTTACTAACGATTATACTGTTCTTGTTTTTGAAATAAATATTGTTTATGATATAGTTTGTGCTTATATTCGTGATAGTAAACTATAACAAAATAATAACTATTATGGATTTTAGTTTTGGTGATAGCCAAGCGCAAACCGGTAATAATGACGGTGCTGGCGATGTGAATAACACAAGAAATGATGTTACTAATATTACTAATCAAACTGTAGCTCCTGATGATGATACTACTAATCTTGATGATATTAATGATGGAGATAATAGTAACAATAATGATGACAAAGGAAACAATAACAATGATGACAAAGGTAATGACAAAGGAAATAATGATGGTAATGATAAAAGTACCGACAATGATGATTCCGAATTATCGCAAGGAGATGTTGTAGAAATTGGAAATAATTCTTATACTGTAGATGATAAAGGTAATCTTGTAGATGCTTCTGGAAATATATTTAAAGAAGCTAAAGATGTTAAGTCTTTTCTTGAAGGACTTGATAAAGTTGACAACAATACTGAAGAATTAAATATTCAAAGTATTCAAAATGCTATAGGAATTACTGTTACAGATGAAAACGATAAACCTGTTGAATTTGAAAATACAGTAGAGGGAATTAAATCTTATATGAACGCAGTTATAGAAGCTGCTAAAGAAGAGCATTATGAAACTGCTATCAACACATTATATCAACGTTATCCTATTTTAAATGATGTACTAAATTATTATATTGCTAATGGTAATTCTCTTGAAGGATTTGGAGAAGTTCCTGATAGAAGTGGAATTACAATTGATGATGCTAATGAAGCGCAACAAGAATATATTATTAGAACTGCTTGGAGTGAACAAGGAAGAAAAGGTAATGTAGATAACTATATTGCTTATCTTAAATCTAATGGTACTTTAGCTGCTATTGCAAAAGAAGAACTTGAAGGTTTGCAAGAATCTGATAGAGCTTATAAAGAAGAAATGGAAAAGCAAGCTAAAGAAATTGAAGATAAACGGATTGCTGATACTGAAAAATATTGGAACGGTGTACATGATGTAATTAAGAATCGTAATATTGCTGGTTATCAAATTCCAGAAAATATTATTATTAGTCGTAATGGTGAGAAAATATCTGCTTCTCCAGAAGACTTTTTTAATTATATTTATAGAGTTGACGAAAATGGACAATCTGCTTATGTAAAAGATTTGTTACAAGAAACTCCTGAAAGTCGTAGAGATGATGAAATTCTTCGTGCTTATCTTAAATTTGTTGGTGGAAATTATTCTAATCTTGTAGATATGGCTATTAATAAAGCTACTGTAAATAAACTTCGCTTTAAAGCTAAAGAAAAGTCTACTTCTTATAGAGTAACTAAACCTACTAATAATAATCAAAAGAAAGATATTAATTTTAGTTATTAATATTATTTTAAAAAGAATTTAGTTATGTTTTACAAAATGCGTGTACTTTCGCAGGGAAAGTATGATGATAGAGGATATTCTAATGAAGATAGTATCTCTTATCTTCAGCTACAAAAACCTGCTGAAATAAATGGATTTATTACTTATAATTATGGTATGGACGACGACCGTTTTCCTTTGACGTTTATGACAGAAGGTCAAGGACGAGCTGGTACTGTTGACGTTCCTACTGTTCAATGGACTTGGAATACTATGGGTCGTATGAAATTTACTGACTTCATTACTCATTGCGATGTTGCTACTGGAGGAAAACCTGGTCTTGGCGGTGCTGAGATTGAAATTCATACCAGTACTCATTGGTTTATTGAACAATATGGCTTGATTGGTCCTGATGGTCGTACTCAAGTTCGTATTCAAAAAGATCTTGGTGAATCTCCTTATGGATATGCTTATCTTATTAAATTAACTAATCCTGATCCTAATGCTTACATTTCTGAAGATTTACTTGCTGTAGGTAAGTATTGGAGTTTAGCTGCTCCTACTGTTTCTGAATCATATTCTAAAGGTAATAGAAGTAATTCTATGGGGCCAGGTAAAATGACTTCTCAACTTGAGTTCCATCGTTATTCTAAAGAAATTGCTGGTAATTTGGCAAATACTGTTACTGAATATGAATTTAAAGACAATAATGGCACTACTAATCGTCTTTGGATTAATGAAGAGATGCGTCAATTCCATATTCATATGCGTGTTATGAATGAAGAACGTCTTTGGCTTGCTGAATATAACCGCAATATGAATGGAGAAATTGCTCTTAAAGATCGTGATAATGGTAAACCTATTCCTCATACTTCTGGTATGCTTGAGATTTGTCGTGAATCTAATTATGATACTTATGGAGAATTTTTAACTCTTAATAAGATTAAACGTATTGTTGGCGACGTACTTGATCGAGATACTGATAGTGGAACTATGGATATTGTTCTTATGGGGGGTAAAGGCTTTATTGAAGATTTCGATGACGCTATGAAAATGGACGCTAAACAAAACGGTTTCTTGACCCCTCTTGGAGATAAAGAAATTGGTACAATGAGTGGCGGTCTTGAATATGGTGCTTATTTCCGTAAATATAAAACTGTTGAGGGTCATACTGTTACAGTTAAACATTGTTCTTTCTTCGATAAAGGAACTATTGCAGAAGCTGCTAAACAGAATGGTGAAATTCATCCTCGCACAGGTCTTCCTATTACTTCTCATCAAGCATGTTTTATTGATTTCAGTTCTTATGATGGAGAACGTAATGTTCGTATTGTTCGTCGTAAAGGACAAATCTATAAAGCTAAAGTGCTTAAAGGTATGAGTGATATTCCTGCTTCTTGGGGAGTTCCTGATAGTAATTATATTTCTACTGAAATAGACATGAGTAGATATGAAATTATGTCTTCTCTTGGTCTTCAAGTTAATAATTCTACCAAGATGTTCCTTATTAAGTGTGAATTGTAATCTTAATTTATAAATTTAATTCGTATGCAAAATAGTTCTGACAGCGGTATGACATTTGGATTTAATAAACCAAATACCGAAATAAATAAACAGACAATTGAAGATTCTGTTCAATCCCCCGTAGAAGAAGTTGATACTACTCAACAACCTATTACTTCTAAGATTGATATAGAAAAAGGTGCTGACAGAGAAGATTTAAGTGAAAATCAACCTTATACTGATGTTCGTTCTATAACGATTATGCTTGTTAAGAATACTTCGTTGTATCGTAAAGTAAACGATAAAGTACTTCCTAAACGTATTGATTATATTGGAAGTTGTTTTAATTCGTCTAAGGTTATTTCAGCTAATCAAGAAGAAGTCAACGCATATTTTCCAAATCTTGTTGGTCTTTCTCCTAATGATCCTTCTTTTATGTTAAGAGTAAAACAATATCTTAATAATATTCGTATTCCTGTTGATGAATTAGGAAAAACGTTCGATATTAGTTTTTATTATCATCATAAGAAAGATTATTATAAATTTAAAGCTAAAGAAGAGGCTATTGAAGAGACTTATCAAAAAGCTCCACGTAGAGGTGATGTTGAAATTAAAGCAGCTATTAAAGCTAAAGTTAATGCTCTTAATCTTCTTGAATCTCAAAAACATAAAGTTGGTTATCCTATTAATGTAGAAGATTATCTTATGTATAGACACTGCTTGTTGTATCATAGTGTAGCAAAAGATATGTCTATTATTAATTCTGATACTTCTATACGTTTTTATTTTAAAGACGATAAGAAAGAAGCTGATAAACTTCGCAAATATAGACTTGAAGTTAATAAAGCAAAATCTAATTATGTTGCTTGTATAGCTGATAGTGTTTTATTTGAAGCTGTTTATATTCAATATTGCGTTCTTAATTCTTTGCCTGTTCTTACTTATTTGAATAGACCACAACTTGATAAGGAAATTGATTTGGATAAATTTAGTTCTAATGAACCTGTTAAATTCAACAAAATAGTATATAATAAGGATATTAAACTTATGGCTGTTATTGAAAAACTTATTGCCCGTGGAGAGTTAGTTCGTTCTCAATATAGTCAAAATATTACTACTACTGATGGAGAATTAATAGGTGCTAATACTGGAGAAGCTATTGCTTGGTTTAAAGATCCAAAAAATGCTTCTATGGTAGCTGCTTATAATCATAAATTAAATCTTATTTGATATGACTATACAGGAAATGCACAATAAGTTTAGAACGTTTGGACAAGTAATGGGTTTACAACTTGTTAGAGGTATTCTTCCAGAGTCTATAGACGTATATCTGAATGCAGCAATTAATGAAACTGTTAGAAATATAATTAGTAAAAATGTTGCTAATTCACTTCAAGTTGGAATATTACCGCAAGCTGCTTCTATTACTCCAATTAATGCTTTGAGAACTCTTTATAGAGTTCATCATACTGATATTACAGAAAGTGATTATTTTAATGATAATCCTTTTGAGCTTATTGTTGATTTCCATAATGTTTTATTATATACTGATTTTTATATTGATTACAAAAACGGCAAAAAAGATGTACATTGTAGATTAATAGAGCCCGATAGACTTTCTGACGCTTTGACTGATTATTGTACTCGACCGACAATTAATGAACCTATTGTAACAATGTTTACAGAAGTAGCTGAAAATTATCTTACTGTTCTCAAAGTTATGACAGGTCAGACTGAGAGCGATGACAAAAAGGTTATTGATGGAATAAAGATTTGCTATATTAACAATCCTAAGATTGTTAAATATAATGTTGAAGGTCAAAATGAAGGTGTTGATTGTGATTTACCTGAATATCTTCATGAGGAAATAGTTCAGTTAGCTGTTAAAAAGTATATTGCTTCTATTAGTCCAACGATGTCTCAACAAAAAAATTAAACGATTTTCTTAATTTATTAAAATAGTTATAGAGTTATGCGACAATTTCTTTTAGGTAAAAACGTTGTTTATCCTACTACTGCTTTGAGCAATGATAATGTAGTTGATGGTGCAATTGGTTTTTATTTTAGAAAATCTGATAAGACTATTTCTCCTACTGCTACTGGTACAGAGATTACTAAAGATTGCATGTTGATTGTTAATCGTCCTGTTGATAAAGGAGGTCATGTTGTAATTCCTATTCATAAAAATAAATTTTCTTATGTAAAAGGAGTTTATCAAGCTGGTAAAGTATTTAAACAAGTATTTACTATTCCTGCTCCTACTACGATTGGTGAGTATTCAATGATTGTTGCCCTAAAGGGTGTCGGATTTAATCAACGTAATAAATGGACTGCTTCTGTTTACGTTAAAGATGTAAATAAGACTGCTAATGAGCTTGCAGAGGCTTTGGCTAAAGCTATTAACAATAATACTGTTGGCTCCAAAGTTGTAGCTACTGCTTCTGAAGCAACATTGACTATCGATGGACAAGTTGTAGGTATGGATTATGAAGTAATTCCTGCTGATTTACTTACCGGTCTTGCTGTTACTTCTACTCAAAAAGGAGAAGCTGCTTATGGAGATGCTCAATATATTATTGATTTAGCAAATAAAGCTGCAGCTGATGCCGGATTTGAATATACATATCAAGAAGCTGGAGAATTAATGAGACCTCATTATCCTCTTAATCCTCTTGAAGTTTCAGATGCTGCTGATAAAGGATTTACTATTTTCACCTTGTCTTTTGCTGAACCTCGAGATGTTAAGACAAGAGATGAAGTTGTTAATCAAATTGTACAAGTTGCATTTCCAACTGGTGCTGAACAAATTACTACTTTTGAAACTGTTTGTAAAGCGCTTGCGGGTTAAACTTTTAAAATAAAAACTATCGTTATTGCTATTAAATAGCTTAACGATAGTTTTCTTATAGAATATGGGAGAATTGTTAGAAAGTTTACGTTTAGGAATAACTCCCGGTATTATTGTTCTTATTTATCTTATTATAATTAAGGTAATTGATACTAAAAAAGAATCTAATGCCGTTAAGATTAATAAAGAAGTTACTGAATGTTTTCGTAAATTAAATTCGTTTTTAGATTATATCACTAAAGATATTCTTAACGATGCTGAAGAAAAACGAGATTATGCTATTAAAAATTCTTTTAAAACATTCGCTAATTCTATTATTCGTCACGCTACTTCTGTTGTTGTAATTAATAATATAGATAATAATAAAGAAAATATTATTGAAAATATTCATTATATTGTAGAATCTAATTATTATAGGGTATATAATTTAATGTTTCTTTATAAACTATGTGGTTATATAAAACCTGAATGGAAAACAGAAATAAGCGAAGATGTTGTTGAAATTATATATAATGATGAATTTTCTAAAGAAGAAAAATTATATAATATAAATAATAAAATTAATATAAAAATTGACGGATATATTTCTATTGTTATGAAACAGTGTCATACTTATGTCAGATAATTATTTAATTATAAGAGATATTAATAATAGAGTTAATCGTATTGCTTTGATGAATATTGGTTTTGTTCAAAATCAATGTTGTGAAACAAAGAATATGATTATTCCTGTTTTAATACATTGTATAGAAAATAGTCAATTATTTACCGAAGAACAATTAAATAATCTTGCTAATATTATTAATAGTTTAAATATAAATTGTGTATGAGCGATGTTAATTATGTTTATTTGACTATTCCACAAGATTATATTTGTATATATCATAAACTACTTATTTTAATGTCTAATATAGGCAAAGAAATAATTAATGATTGTTCTGCTACCTGTAAAGGTAATAATAAAATTATAATTGATTGTTGGAATACTTTTCAATCCGCAATAGCTTGTAAAGCATTAAAAAAGGATAAAGAAGCTGGTTTGCTAATAAAATATATTACTTCTCAAATTGATAAACTCTATACTGGAGGTGATTATGTTCAACAAGATGTTTTTGTTTATTTGGACAATAATTATCTTAAAGCAAGAGTAAGTTGTGAAAATAATATTCCTAAAGTAGATGTTGATGTTGATAGCGGATATTTACAAGTTATTGAAGATTCTAATACTAAAGAGTTTGTACTAAAAGATGAAGATTTAATTGTTAAAGATAAATGATATGGTTACTAATGAGAGGAATATAGGAAAAGTAAGTATTAGTTGTGATGGTGTATGGGATATTAGAAAGGATTATGATAAACTTTGTTTAGTTACTGATGGTTCTTATAATTATATATCTCGTAAACAAGTTCCAAATGGTACTGATATTACTAATGAAGAATATTGGCAAAAATTATATAGTGTTATTTCTACTAACGGTTTTTATCGTATTCCGGGCAATATTGAAGATATAAATATTAATACTAATCCTGAAGGTCTTGAAATAGTTTTAGGAAATTATTTGGATTTAAAAAGTGCTGTTTTAAGTAATAATATTGTTCTTACAAAAACTTCAATTCTTAATGTTATTATTGCTGGTATTGATGGTTTAAGTGTTGTTATTGAGTATATGTATTTTGGAGAAGATAAAATTTCTAAATATCAATATTTTTTACGAGTTGACGAATATTATAAATGGAAACAAGTTTCTTCCATACAAGAACAAATATTTTTAAAAGTAGATGTTGTTCTTGACGATACTTCTAACAATGCTGTTGCCAATAAACCAGTTACTTCAATAATTGAAAAGATTATTAATTGGCATTAAATTATTAATCATCATTTAAAATATAAAAGTAATGAAATATAACGATTTGCAAACTAAAATTCTTACCGAATTTACAGGTATATTGTTTAGTGGTCTCAAAGCAAGTTATAAACCCGCTGCTGATCATTTAGATAAACTTTATTTTGCTACTGATACTCACGAGCTTTTAGTTAATGGTACTTCTTATTCTGGTGGTGTAAGCGCTGTTAGTATTGAAGGAACTACTCTTAAAATTACTACGGTTGACGGTTCAAGTAAAACTGTCGATTTAGCTGAAATACTTAAATATAAATCTGCTTTAGCTGACGATATTGCTACTGTTAATGCTCTTGGAGGTATTCCTGCTGGAACAACTGTAGCTCAACTTAAAAATAAAACTTTTTCTCAGCTTTTTGATGAACTTATATTTCCTACTGTTAATCCTACATTTGAGAATCCTACTGCTTCTTTAAGTTTGAAGAGTACTTCTACTACTCCTACAATTCAAGAAGTTGGTACTACAGGTGCTTCTGTTCCTGTTGCTGCAAGTTTTAATACAGGATATAATCCCGGTGCTATTAAAATAGCTGGAGTTAAAAAACAAAATAGAGGTGGTGATTTGAAATCTAATGAATCATTTATTTATATAAATAATGCTCCTGCTAGCAAAGAGTTTCCTACAGAAATTCCTGAAGGTAGTATAATTTATAAATATAGAGCAGCTTATGCTCAAGGTCCTCAACCTTTAGATAGTAAAGGTAATAACTATCAAACTCCTCTTCCTGCAGGAACAGTTGATAGTGCTGCTGTAACTATTAATGGTGTATATCCTTATTTCACTAATAAAGATAATAATGAAGCTTTTGCTAAATTAGCACTTACTACTTCTAATACTCTTAGTGCTGTTAAATTTAAAGCTGAAGGTCCTAACAAACATACTTTTAAACTTCCTGTAAAATATACTCTAACTAAAGTTGAACTTCTTAATACTTTGTCTGGTAAATATGAAAATTATGGTATAGATAAATTTACTAAGACAACTGAGAATATTGAAGTTCAAGGTAAACAAGTTGAGTATGCAGTTTATACTCGTAACGATGCTGGATTTAATGGAGAAAGTACATTTAATATTACATTTAGTAAATAATAGAAAGGAGTTAATGATATGGCAAGAGAAAGAGGCACATTTAATTTTAGTGCAAGTCTTGAAGTAAAAAAACAAGCACCACTTGACGCAAGACAAACATATATTACTTATGAAGAATTAACTCAACAAGCTACATGGGTTGATAGTGATGGTAAAGTTTGGTTATTTAAAGGTCTTGTTGTTCCTGTTAATTATAGTGGGCAAAATGCTTTGTTCATGCTTATTAATCCTGATGCTTATACTTCTACTTCTTCTTGGATTCGCGTTGATGGTAATGCTGGAGAATCTCCTATCTATACAATTTCTGATTTAAGTACTTTATCTGAAAGTTCTGTTAAAAGTGAAATTGTAGATATTTTAGGAGAATATAGTGATTTTTTAGATGCTTATAATAACAATAAATTACTATTATGTGTTGTTGATAATTATTATACTGTTGGATCTATAAATCATGAAGGATCTGTAGTTGGAGAAGGTAAATTTATTATAACTATTAATAGTAATTCCAGCGGTAATCCTATAATTACAAAATATGTTATTAAACATGATAATAATGATTGGCTTGAATCTTTAGGTGTTGAATCTATTACTCCACAAAAATTAGCTGTTGCTGAAGATTTAGAAAGATTAGATAATATATATTTTCTTGGAGATATTTTAACTCTTACAAACGAATCTGTATCTACTATTGCCACTATTCTTACACCTCATGCTAATTTTAAGGAAGCTGTTGATAGTAAAAAAATATTTATTGCTAAAACTCAATATGGGCAATATTATGTAAGAGTATCTAAGATTAATACAACCACTTATTTAATTAACGCTATTGTAAGTGGTGAAGATATTGATACTCATATTTTAAAATTTAGAGCTATTTATTCTGGAAATAATTGGGATAGTATTTCTAATCTTACTAAATACTCTATAGCAACAAGTGATGATTTAACACGTAAAGTTACAAGAGTTGTAGCTGCTGCTAATAAAGGTATTGAAATAGGTGGTTCTGAACAAACACCTACTGTTGGTATTAAACTTGATCCTACTCAAGGAAATGTTACTCTTAGTTTAGGGGCTAATGGTCTTAAAGCTGAAGATACAACTGCTCTAAGAGATGTTACAGGTCAAAACTTTATTAAGAAAAGTGGTACTAATGTAGAAGGTCATCTTAATCTTACTTATAATACTGAAACTAAGAAGATTAATCTTGAAGGTTTTGATTCTTCTATTATAGCAAGTATTGATGCTACTGCATTCATTAAAGACGGTATGATTAATACTGTTGAGCTTGTAACAGATCCAGAATCTCATGACCCGGGTACTTATCTTGTTATTACTTTTAATACTGATGCTGGTAAAGATGCTATTTATCTTGATGTAAGTAGTCTTATAGATGTTTATGAAGGACACAACGGTATTAAAGTTACAGGAAAAGATATTCATTTAATTATAGATCCAACATCTGAACCTTATCTTTCTTTAAGTGATAATGGTATTAAAATTAAAGGTATTAACGCTAAAATAAGTGAAGTTGTTGAACAAGCTATAATTGAAGCATTTGCTTGGCATGAAGTATAAAGTATAATATATCTACAAATCATAAAAAGTATTATAATACAAATCATAAAAAGTATTATAATACTTTTTCTAATTAATATAATAGTATGGCTAAAAGATTTAATGTTTATGGAACTTTTTCTAATTTTTTAAGCGAGAGAAATCTTGTAGCTGACGAATTAGCTGTAGTTAATACTGCAGCTAATGATTTCCCTAAAGGAGCATTATTTTGTAAAGGACGTCTTATAAGTAAGCCTCAAATACCATTTGCTGGGGTTATAGAAAATATTCTTCAAGAAGTAGTTGTACAAAATACTACTATAACTAATACTAATTTATATTTTTTACAAGATAAAAATTGTTTTGGTATTGGAGATGGTACTTATGCTACAAATAATACTGATAAATTAAGGTTTAAATTTCATGGTCAATATTTATTTAATAGAAATCAAGTTACTAATGCTACAGCTTATGGTTTAAAATATGTTCAAGATACTGGAAGTAATCAATATAAACTAATTCCTAATGAAGATTTTGAATATTATATTTATAATAGACCGGGATTAACTTATAGAATTGTTGGTAATCCAGATAATCATTTTTGTAAATTACATACTGATTATAATCTTAAAACTGGAGATTATTTACTAAAAGATGGTACAATTCTTCCTTTAGAATATTACAATAATAATTTTAATTCTATGATATTAGGTATAGTTGTTAATACTGAATATAGAAGTTTTTTACCTTTTCCTATTATTGGTTATAATGGAATATATATACAATTTGAAAGTTTTGACCAAACTATTATTAATGATTTAGCAAGAAGTTCTATAAATGAACATAACGGTAGTAATATATTTATGTCTATTTCAAGATATATGAATATTGATAGAATTATGCCCGTTTCACGTTTTAGAGTAACATTTCCTTCAATATATAATGGATATAACCAATCATTATGTAAAATGTATATTCCTACTGTTTTTGAATATATAAAAATGGTTAGTAATTTAAAATTTGTTGAATCTATTAATAATCTTGATTCTTCTGCTATAGATGTTATATCGTCTGGACAATCTTTTTCTACATTTGCTAATCTTGAAATCGCAAATGATAATAAAGATTATATTAATATAATCAAAAATGGAAATACTTTTAGTACAAGTTTAATTAATGCTATGTCAGATTTTTTCTTTTTAGGAAACTATTAAAATAAACAATTATAATTTTGTTATTTAATATAAAGATATTATATTTAGATATATGTTGATTTAAGTATTGTTGATAGCAATAATAAACAATATGTTAATTAAAATAATATTATGGATATTACAAATGTAGTTTTTAGTGATATACTTAATCACTTTAATTTTTCTTATATTTTTTCTATTGTTATACTAACTTACATTATAATTAAATTTATTGATTATATTAATAAAGATAAAAAAGTTTCTACTTGGAGTAAACGTATTGTTCTTATAATATCTATTATATTTATTACTGTTGCTTATATATTTTCTGGTTATAAAGATTATATAACTTTGATTAATTCTGCTATTTTTTCTCCTGTTTTTTATAGTTGGTTACTTAAACCTATATTTGATAAACTTGGAGTTGGTTATAAACATATTGATAAACTTTAAATTAATTATACAATTATGAATACAAAAGAAATTGCTGCAAAACTTAATTGGGCTATGCAAGCTGTTCCTCTTGCAAAAGAACAAAAAGATGTAATAATTAATATTATTCTTCAATTAGCTGAACAATCTTCTAAAGAAATTCCTACTTATGAAGCTGCTACAGAAGAAGAACTTGGTCTTGTTAAACAAGCAGCTACTATTGATGAAGTTTCAGGAGATACAGTTGAAGATGTTAAAACCACAGTTAATACTTTACTTGCTAATCTTAAAACTGCTGGTATTTTAGCTTAATCTAATATTATTATGGGTAGACCTAATAGAGGTACAGGTAGTGCTGGACCTAAGAAACCAAATCCTCCTATTAATAGACCTCAATATGGTAATGGAGGTAAAAAGAAATAATTGTTGATGAAAAGACTATTTATAGTTCTGATAAAGTACATACCTATCATACAAATGGTAGGTATGTTGTTTAATAATATATTATATTGTTTTAGCGATATTTATATTATTAGTTATCTATTAGATTTTATAATAGGTAATTCTATAACTACTACTTTTCTTTTATATGTTTGTAGTTATGTTTTTGGTTTTTGTAAATGGCATCGTTTTATAATTACTGCTAATATTATTAATCTTTTAATAGCTAATTTAGATGCTTATTATCGAATACCTATTTCTGATATTCAATTACTTATTGTTTATCATTTTGTTGCTGCGCTATTTATTTGTATATCTACATATATTCATATTAAAAATAATTGTGATGAACGTAAAGTTAAAAGTACTAAGAAAAGTACTTGAAGAAGCAATTGATAATATTGATGCTGGTAATAGTAATCATAGTGATGATGAATTAGACGATATTATATCAAGTCTTACTAAGTTAAACAGAGGTATTAAACGTATAAGTAAACGTGAAGCCTGCGAACGTATTTTACATTGTAGTCCAAGTATTTTTGATAATTATATCAAATTAGGTTTAATTCCTCGTGGTCATAAAGAATACGGTTTTAAAGAACTTAATTGGAGTGAGAAAGATTTTGATAAAGCTACTTTAGCTCGTATTAAGAAATACAGAGATAAACAAGGTTTATAATATATTACGAATATAGTTATACCTTAATTAATTGAAAAACGCATAGTTACAAATAGCATTGTAATTATGCGTTTTTTTTGTAAATGAATTTTGTTATTTGTAAACGTAATCGATTACAAACTTATTTATTAACTAATTTAATTATTAATATTATGGTTCTTGTAGATAAAGAAAATGTAAAAGGTTATGTTCAAATGGACGAAAAAGAACATACAAAGAAGGAATATGCTTCTAAAGGATTGGCTGGAACTGCTCTCGGACTTGGTATTGGTGGTCTTGCTGTTTCCTTGCTTAACAACGGTTGTAATCCTCTTGGAATATTTGGCAGAAATTGTGGTACTAATGCTGGAGAAGTTGCTATAGCTGCTAATGAGCAATATCTTGAACGTAAACAATGTGCTGATTTTGTAGAACTTGTTAATGGTATGTGGCAGAAAGCATATGATGCCCAAAAAGCTCGTCAAGACGATAGAAATGTTCTTAATGCTGAATTATTTAGTATTTATTCTGCTATGCGTAATGGTTTTGACGCTATTAATGCTAAACATAATGAAGACGCATTTAATTTGTATAAGTATTCTCGTGATAGCAAAGATGAATTGTCTTCTGAAATTGGAGAACTTCGTACAGAACTTGCTGTTTTAAAAGCTACTCGTCCTTATCAAGACGCTTTGATTCAGTGCGATATTCGTCGTGTTGCTGAACATGCTGATTTCAATTTATGGCGTAGAACTTGTCGTATGATAAGTGGTGAAGTAGTTCTTCCTAATACTCCCGTTATTGAAGGTTATGCAAGTTATAATCCTTGCCATATACAGTCTACAACTCCTGCTCCAGCAGCATAATTTAATACTCTAATTGAAGTAGGAGACTATTCTCCTACTTCTTATTTTATATAACAAATCAAACGACAAATTAATATGACACCTCAATATCAATTTAATCTTGGTCAAGCAGATCCTTTATTAAGTATAGCTCAAAATAATCCTGAAGGATATATTTCTGTTATTGAACAAGAACTTCAAAAACTTAATAATGTAAAACAACAGCTTATACAAGCTAAACAGCCTACTCAACAAAACATTAATAATGCTATAAATATTTGGGATTCTATTAATAATGAAATTGCTTCTATGACAAATGATCAAAAAGAACTTTTAGCTAAAGATGAAACTTATATTTCTATTGAAAGAGAACTTCAACTTATGATTCAAGAAGAATTAATTAATTCTGTTAAAGATAAAGTTGCTGCTTCTCCACGAGGAAAAGAATTACTGGAAAAACAATTAAATAATATAAAAGTAAAGAAAGAAGAAATTATTAAAGAAGCTAATAAAAATATTGAAGTTTTTAAGAGATTCCAAGAAGCTGCTCGATTAAATCCTAATCTTACTTATGCAGAATTTGTTAAATCTTTAAATTAATATATTATGGTAGAAAGAAAAGTTATTGTAGATAAAGTATCTACTTTTGTTGGAGAAAAACTTAATGAAGTATTAGATAGCAATCCATTTTCTTTTATTATAAAACCTTATGTATCTCGTGTAGCTAATAATTATATTGGTAAATTAGATGGATTATTAAAAGCTATTGAAGATAAAGATGGTAAAGTTGATATAGAAGGTATTTTAAGCGAAAGTATTGATAATTTAGTTGTTGCCCAAGTTAAAAAATATCCTAATGTGTTTAGTGGTGTAGAAATTGGAGGAGGAACAATTAAAATTAATATTCCTTCTTTTGATAAACAACTTGTATTTGATTATAATGATATTGAAACTTTTAAACAAAATATTTTAAATTAATATTTTATGTCTAAATATAAAGATATTATAAATAGTTATAAAGAAGCAAATGTTTCTTCTACTGAATTGTATAATGGAATTATGAGTTTACATAATGTTTTTGATTATGTTGAAAAACAAGATAATAAAACATTTTGGAAATCTATGAGAAAACTTCATGAATCTATTAAAGGTGCTCATTTTGATGAAGAATATGCTAAATGGCAAGTAAGTACTATGCATCATACTGCTGATAACGGTAAAGTTTGTAAAGGAGAAATATATAATTACGATTGTGCTAAAAATGTATTTGATAAATATGTTCGTAATATAAATAGTAGTATTACTGTATGGGACGTTTATGTTGCTATTAATGCTCAATATCATGATTATGTTAGATTATATTCTGAATGGTTCCGTAATATTAATAAGAATGAATTAGATAATAAAATTATTGAATCTGCTATTACTTTTTATTTTAAAGATGAAGATTCTGGTAGTACTAAAACTTGGAATTACTTTAAAACAGCTAATTGAGTTTATATTAGATTTGTTGTTGCGGCAATATGTGTTTCTAAACATGTTGCCGCTTTTGTTGTTTATATATTTAATACAAAAAATTTATTACTTTTCTTTGTTCTTTTTCAAGTAATATTATATTTGCTCGCAGCTATAATATTGAAATGTATAATCATATAAATAGTAAATGTATGGCAAGTATTAATCAACTTATTTCTGAAATTGCTCATTCTGTAAAGCAAGCTGATAGTATTCCTGTAAGACGTGCTATCAAACTTGGCATTATTCATGCTCGTAATGAACTTATACGTCATAGTTATGCTAATCATAATTATACAGATAAAGTTCTACAACAAAGATTTAAAATTACTCTTATTGATGTTCCTGACGGAGATATTTATCAAACTAAAGATCTTCCTCTTCCTAAAATTAAGAGAACAAAAGTTAAAGTTCCTCGTCCTGTTAGACTAACTAATAATCTTCCTTTTCATTCTGTTCGTACTGCTGGAGTTAAAAATCCTATCATTATTCCTTTTGTTAAAGAATCTGTTTCTAAATATTATGGTAGTCTTCCGGGTTTATGTCCAAGTGTTACATACGATTATATAAATGAATATATTTATATAAATTGTATTAATGATTCTGAATTTAATAATTTAGGATCTATCGTTATAGAATCTGTATTTGAATATCCTCATATTATTGAAGTAGAAACTAATGATAAACCTTTTGATATTGATTCTATAAGTGATGACGATGAATTTCTTCTACCAGAAGATATGATTACTTCTATTAAGAAACTTATACTTGAAACATGGAATGCTAATGTTATACGTGATACTGCTGAAATTCCTTCTGTTAATTTAGCATAACGATAAAGATATTATGATACCTGATGTAAAATTTAAAAATTATTATCTTCAATTTATTTATAGTGCTAAAACAGATATTGTTAAGTATAAAAATGAATTAGAAGAAATTGTAATTAATAAAGAAGAACTTTATAATTATCTTGATAATAATAAACAATTACTTATTGAATCGTATAATATTAATTTAGATGATTATAAAACTGAATGGATAAATAAAGAATATAATACTTCTGAATTACTTTATAATAAAGTTATTAAATTATTCTCTGTTGCTAATGAAGATGATAATAAATTTATTATTGTTCAACTTATTAAATATTGTAATACTCTAAGACAAGAATATAAATATAATAAATTTATAGAACTTGCTAATAAACGTAGTACTATTCTTTCAAGTAAATATAGAGCTATTATTAATGCGTATTATGCCAAAGTTCATAAATGTATTCTTGAAGGTAAAGGTTATAAGTTTGGTTACGGTATTGGTACTTATTATATTAAATATAAGAAATTTAGTAATAGACATCGTAGTACTGTAACTGTTCTTGATTATTCTGCTACTGCTGCTCGTAAAAAAGAATTACTTGCTCAAGGTATTAAACTTTATGATGAAAATGAAGCAGCTTGGTATAAGTTTAGAAATATTCCTTATGATGGTGTGGATTATAGAGTTTTTAAAAATAAAGAAGGTGAATATCTTATTCGTTTTAAAGATTCTAAAATGATTAAAGATAAATTTCTTCAATATGAACATACTGAATATCTTGCTAATAAGTATAGAGGTATGAGTTATAAACAAATAGCAGATACTGTTTGTAATACTATTGAAGATATTTATAATTTACAATTAGATATACGATATAAACTTAATATATTGTTATATAAATATCCAGAGAAATGTTTAAATTTTATGAGATATGATTAAACAAGATACAACTAATATAGAAAGAATTATTGCTAAAATAGATAATGATTTTAATCCTGATAATAGTGATTGGATTCCAAGAGTTGGAGTTTGGACTTTAGAAGTTATGGGACAACTTAATATATTAAATACTGAAAGAGCTAAAGTTCAACTCCCCGTAAAGGAGAGAATAGCAATTAGTGCTTGCCCAATAGCTAACGCTAATATTAAAGTTTATGATAATAAAGGTTGTGAAGTGAAAGAAGCTAATAGTGAACGATGCTGTAATGGTTGCTTCTCTACGGGGGAACCTGCGAGTGAAACGAGCAGTTCTAATGCAGTAAATACAACAGATATTTATCATAATGATAATCCTGCAAAAGTTCCAGATTATCTTCTTGCTGAAACTCTTAATGATAAAGAGTGGCCTGGTAGATATAGAGTAAATGAGTATAATTATGTTGGTAAAACAACTAATAGTAATCATAATTTCGTTATAATAGATGGTAATAAAATTGAACTTGATTTTGATACTGATTGTATTACTATTGAATATGATACTATTAAAACTGAACGTAGTAAAGTTTATGGTTGTGAATTTCCTGTTATTCCAGATAATGCAATTCTTGTAGAAGCTATTGGTTTTTATTGCATGTATAAAATGTTATGCCGTGGATATAAACACCCTGTGTTTAATCTTAGTGCTTCTCAATATGGTACTAATCCTTATTATACATGGTTACAACTTAAAGAAGAAGCTAAACGTTCTGTTATTAATCGTGGACAAGATATTGATGGTGCTCATAAACAATGGCGTAACGCATTCTTTAATTTCACCTTTAATCCAAAAGGGTAATAAATAAACGAGAATAGCTAAAATTAGCTTTATGTTGAATTTTATGTTAGAAAGTGATTAATTGTATTAGGTTAAATCAAGATTAAATATAGAGCTAAAAACAGCTATCAAAATATATAATATTTTATAATCAATATAAAAATTATTATGAATATAGTTCCTAAACTTAATCTTAATAAACACCCTAAAGATTGTGATAATCTTTCTTTAGTTGATGCTCGTAATATTAAGATTAATCACGATGAAAGTTGTATTACTAATGAAAATTCTATAATAACAAATGCTTTAATACAAACTTTTATATTTAATATTTATCGTAGTAATTTTCTTATTAGAGGTATTATTCCTATCAATACTGGTATAGTTTTATTTGTTCAAGATTATAATAAAGTTGAAGCTAATATTAATAAATTAGATATATTCGTATATAATGAAAAGACTATTGATAAAGATGAAAATATTTATTTAGCATATAGCGGATTATCTTATCATGGTGGTAAATTTACTGGTACTTTTACTTATAATGTAGAAAATGATTTAATTATTGCTTTTAGTGAATATGATTGTGATAATAATGAATTAGTTCCTTTAAGAACTATTAATTTAGGTAATCCAGATAAAGCTGGTGCTGAAGATAATGGAGATATAAGACAAGTAGAAAGTAAATTAAGTATTGTTCCTGAAGTTAAACTTCCTGCTATAAGTAATATTGAATATGTTAAAGGTAATGCTTATAAAGGGTGGTATTATCTTTTTATTCGTTATAAAATAAATAAAACAGATTATACTCAATGGTATCCTATTGGTTATCCTATTTATATAGATGTTATTAATAGAAATAATATAGTTAGATATATTTTTAATAGAGATGCTTTTCCAGAAAAAACAAATGAAACAATTGAAATAGATCAATTAACAAGTTTAATTATCGGTCGAAAACCGTGGGACGGATATGGTGTTGGTTTTTCTGATTATATTAGCGATACTACTGATATATGTAATGAAACTTTTAAAGTAGCTATTAAAGATTTAGATGTTAATTATAATATATTTCAAATAGGTATTATTTGCTCAAGTAAAAGTTATACTAAATCTTATAAAACATTTGATATTGATATTGTTAAAAATACTATTAATTATTATACTCTTAATTTAAAGAATTGTGAAGAATATGGTAGTCAAGAATTAATTGCTACTTATTATAATTATTTTAATGTTAAAAATATTATTAATTATAAAAATAGATTATATATTGCTGGCTATAATGAAAATAAAATAGATGAAGAAGAAATTATTAATTATGTAAAAAATATTACTGTTGGTTTATATACGACAGTAATTAATACTTCTACTGCAGAAAATACTAATATTCGAGAAGATGTTACTGTTTATAAAGAAAATCCTAATCCTTATCAATTTGATGAATCTATATATCATGTTAATGCTACTATAGAAATTCCGTTTAGTAAATATTTTTCTTGTGATGATACAGATTTAGTTGATTTTCTTGATAATGAAAATAATAGAATAAATGATCATACTATTAAAGCTTCTGATCTTTATATAACTACAGCTAATAAAAATAATGTAATAGACACAAATAGAATAAACGGGTATTTTGCTATAATTAATGTTAATTATAAAAATATTGATTATAGTAAGAATCAAATATATAGAATAGTTATTAATGATGATATGTCTAATATTAAAGTAATTAATAATATGAAAATTGCTTTACAATTAGGCTTTCCTTATATTAAAACAGATAAAGATTTTATTAATAGAAAACTTACTACTACATTAATTCCCGGAGAAGTATATAATTTCTTTATTCATTTTGTAGATAAATATGGTAATTTTACTAATGGTTATAAAATAGATAATACTTTTCCTCAACACGTTAATAAAGACGGAAATAAAGTAGATGGAGTAGTATTTATTATTCCAGTTCCTCAAATTGAGTTTGAACAAGATAGATTAGATTATATATATTGTAGTGTTGATAAAACTGCTAAAATAAATGATATTATAATTAAGACACTGTTAACTTCAGGTTATATTATAAATGATTATAAAAATCCTGCTAATCATATGATTAGATATTATGCTGATTATAATTTTATTACTAAAGAATTAAGTAGAGAAATACAAGATGAAATTAGAACAGAAGATTATGATTATGTTAAAAATAAATTAATTGATTCTGTAAAACCTTTTATAAATCAAAATTTAAATTATGAATTTTATAAAATATTTACTTTTAATAATTATATAAATAATGGAGAATATGGTTTTGATAATTATATAAACGTTAATGGAGATAGTTTATTTAAAGTTCCATTTAATAACATAGATGTTAATAGTCATAGAGTTTATCGTCCTTATTTTAATAATATTAATATACCTAATAATTATGTTGGATATTTTATTTCTTATGAAAAATTTGAAAAAAGAAGTAAATATACTGGACTACTTACTATTAATGATTTTAGAAATACAGATACTATTATAGTTAAAGGAGATACTAATTATAATGACTATTCATTAGCAAATGTTACTATTAGTAAAGGAATTAATAATCATAATACTGTAAAATTATATTCCGGCACTATATATAATGCTAAAATAGTTAATAATAAAATAACAGATGGAAATTTAGCTTATGGTGTTATTGAAAATGGCGGAGGAAGTATTTCTGGAAGAATTATTGATGGATTAATAAATACTGTTGCAAGTATTACTGGTAATTATAGTGAATTAGAAATTATAAATGGCAATTTAAGAATATATGATAATACTGATAATGTAGTTAAAAAAGATTCATTAAATACGATGAATTCTAATACTATGAATTTTTATTGTGATAATTTAGATATAGATGATACTTTAGAATTAGATTTTGATTTTCTTAGAATTGAAGGAAAAAACGTTTTTGATTATTATGATATTCCTAATATTAATTATTATCAAAGAAATGCTCCTTTTGGATTCGTTACTGATATGAACAAAGTTCAATTACAAGATTATAATTTTGAAAAACTATATCCTATGCCTAATTATAAATTAGCTGTTGCTAATTCTGTAAAAGATAATCGTATTGGTATAGGGACATGTATAGTTATTGATAATAAATATGATCTTTTTGTTAATGCTACTGAAAAGAAAAATAATGATATTAATTTATATAGAGTTTCTTTAGTTAAAGATAATCCTAATATATATAATAATAATAATAAAACTCTTATTAAATTTACTGATGTTTTTTATAACAAAAATAATACTGGAATTATTAGTACAGGTCTTAATGGCGTTTATACTTATAGTGGCACTATTATATATGCCGATACAGGTGTTGTATTTAATGAAACAAATGGTATTGTGACTATGCAAAATGCTGAATATCAATATTATCCTACTACTGTTTCTCCTGAGCATAATGAAACTTATGAAAATGATAGACCGTTTATGTGTTATTTACAAATGCCTGTTATTGATACAGTTTTTCATGAAAGTAAATGTTTTAAAAATGAACCTAAACCTCAATCTTATGTAACTAAACCTGCTTCTGAAAATGATAGTGCTCAATATAGAACAGGCTATATGGTTACACCAGCTAATTCTATTGATCTTTTTGAAAATAGACAAGGTAGTGCTGACCAATTTAATCCTAAAACTTATAGTAATTATAGAGAAGATATTAAAGATATTGATGTTTATAATAAAACTATTCGTAGAAGTAACGTTATTCAAGATGAATCAAGAGAAAATAGTTGGCGAAAGTTTTCTTTAGAAGCATATAAAAATATTACTGAAAATAAAGGTATTATTACTAATTTAGTTGGAATTGGTAATTTAGTTTTAGCTCATACTGAACATAGTCTTTTTATGTTTGATTTAAATAATGAACTTAAAACTATTGACCAAAATATTCAACTTCATCAACCAGACGCTTTTGATGTTGCTTATAAAGAAGTATTTACTTCTGAATTAGGTTATGGAGGTCTTCAAGATAAGCGAAGTGCTATTGTTGACCAATTTGGCTATATATTTTATAATAATGACGATAATAATATTTACAGATTTGATAATAACCAATTAGCTATTATTAGTAACGATATTGTTGAATGGCTTATTAAAGCTAAACCTAATAATGTAAGATTTGCTCATGATATTAGAAATAATCGTTTACTTATTAAATTTGATTATGATATATTTAGAAAAAATGAAGATGGTAGTACTTTCACTCAAAAACGTAATTTAGTTCTTAGTTATAATTATAAAACTCAAAATTTTATTTCTACTCATAGTTATTATTTTATAGATGCTTATAATAGTAAAAATAGAGTTTATTTTATTAATGGTTTTCAAAGCGGTAATTTAGTATATGATACTATTTATAATTTTACTGAAGCATTTAATAATTATTGTACTTATGCTAATATTTATGGTTATGCTAATGCTGTTGAAGGATTTAATAATAGTTGTAAACTGTCTTTTATTATTAATGAAGGATATGACATTGTTAAGTTTTTAGAATATATTACTTATAAATTATATAAAGTAGATGAATCTGTAAGAGGCGATGTTCCATTCCCCGTAAAGAAATTAGATACTCCTTATGCTGGTCAAATACTTAGAGTTTATAATGACAATGTTAACACTAATGATATAAATATTACTGTTGATAACGAAAGCATTGATCCTAATGAACATAAAAATATTTTTGGTAATTATAAAAAACCTTATTGGGATTTAGGTAATTGGAATTTTAGTTATCTTAGAGATATGATTGGTAATGAAGGAGATCAATCTGCTGCTGTTATGAGTAGACTTTATGGTAATTACTTTATTGTTGAATTTGAATTTTTAATGCAAGATAGACGTATTGATTTTGAATCTCTTAGTTATAAAATAAGTAAGTTATGAAAAATAAAATTGTTAAACGTGATAAAGCATTTTTAGGTAGTATTATAGGAGCTGTTGGTGGTGTTATAGGTTCTGCTATTGGTGCTGCTAAAAAAAGAAAAGCAGAAGAAAAAGCATTTAAAATGCAGCAAGAAGAACAATATAGACAAGATAGTTTAGCGGCTGCACAAGCTATGACTCAAAGTTATGCTAATCAAGATTATGTTGATGAATATAAAAAGAAAGTTGTTTTAAAAAATGGTGGAAAAATGAAAACTAAACAAGGTAATTATACAGATAGAATTAAAAATCAAAAGAAGTATGCTTGTGGTGGTAGAAAGAAAGCTAATTTCGGTTCTACTATCGCAAATCAATTTACTGGTAATAATCTTAATGATACTGTTGGAGGAATTGCTTCTGGTATTGGATCTGTTGCTAATAGTTTAATTGGCGGTCCAAGTACTCCTAAAATGATTAAAAAAGCTGATGGTTTTGATTATGAACAAAAAAGTTCTATTACTCCTAATAGTTATTCTTCTACTCAACCTGTTACTCAAAATGTTAATCAACAAGTTCCTAATAATAACCAATACTCCGATAGACTCGCTCAAATGAAATTGGGAGGCTGCAAAGGCAAGAAAAAGCGTAAATAATAGCTGTTATCAGCTCTACATTGATTTTAATATGCTTTCTTGTATAATTAATCAAATTCAATATAAGACAACGTTATAAGGCTTTATATAACGTCAAAATATACAATATAACAGATTATGAGTAATAAAAGACTTAGACCTAATATAGTTCGTGGTGGTGTTGCTATACCTATTCCTAATAAAAAGAATTATTACTATATGAAAGGTAGAAAACATGAACAAGGTGGTATTGATATTGGTAAGAATCCTCGTACTGGTTTAGAAGTTGAAGATGGAGAAGTTATGCATATATCTCCTACTGAAGTTAAAGTGTTTAGTTCTGTTCCTTTTCTTAATGGTGAATCTCCTGCTGAAAAAGTTATGAAAGGAAATAATCCTAATAAAGTTTTTAATGCTCAAGAAAGATATAAAGATGTTAATAATATTAACGATGATGGTACTAAGAATAATCGAAATAGAAAAAATAAAAGTAGATATGGTACTAAGAAAAATGGTTTTGAAAAAATTAAAGAAATGCAAAGTTTAGCAAATAATGTTTCTACTTTAGAAAATCCTATTATTAGTCCAGATTATACTCCTTATTATGATACTACTGAAGTTGGTAAATTAATTAATCATTCTGAAAATCCTGATAGTATAGGTTTTGATAAAGTTACTCGAAGATGGTATGCTCCTAAAGGTAAAGATCTTGACGAAGATAATTTTGGAATGGGAGTAGATAGATATACTGGAGGTAATATTAGTGATAAAATTAAAAAAGATTCTAAAGGAAGAGAATATATTACTGAAGAAGATGAAAGAGATTTAAGATTTAAAAGAATTAAAAGTGCAAATCAAAGTGCTAAACGAAGAATAGATTTTATTCGTAAATATTATAATGATGAAGGTGATGTTACTGAAACTAAAGAAGCTTTACTTACTAATTTAATTTATAATAGAGGAAGTGGTAAAACTGCAAGAGTATATTTTAATCCTGAAGATGAAAAATATGTTCCTATGCAAAGAGCTATTCTTAGAGGTACTGATGATGAAGTTAGAGAAGAAATTAATAAAATATATAAAGAAGCTGGTTTAGCTAATAGAGATAGTTTAGTTAATGATTTTTATAAAAGAAGAAATAAAAAACGTATGGGTGGTTTAAGTCGTTCTAAAGATTATGGTTCTAAATCTAAACCTTATCCTAATGTAGATAAAAAAGATTTTGCTGGTAAAAATAGAAGTTATCCAATTCCTACTAAAGCTGACGCTATTGATGCTTTAAGACTTGCAGGACTTCATGGACGTGATGATATTAAAACTAAAGTTTATAATAAATATCCAGAACTTCGTAAACATGCTAAAAATGGTGGAGTTTATACAGTTACAAGCAATGGTAAGACAAGTCTAAGAATGATTCCTTCTACGGGGAAACGAATAAAGTTCAAAAATGGTGGTATTGAAGATATTGAAAAAACTGTTACTCTTAATCCAGAAATTTATAGTTTAGGACTTGAAGATGAATTAGCTAATAAAATAAATCAACCAATTATTAATTATAGCAACCCCGTAGAGAAAATTAAATATGATATTCTTGATACTAAAGGCAGATTTAATCCTACTACTGGAGTAAATTTAAATACTAAACGAAAATATGATGCTCGTAATGATATTATGAAACAACGAGGATATAATTCTTTAATTAGTGATGGTATTGGTATTGCTTCAAATATTGTTGGTAGTATTATAGGATATAATGCTAATAAGAAAGCATTAAAGAAAATGAAATATAATAAAGCTCCTGTTAATTTAATTCCTTCTAAACTTAAAACAAGTATTAATATTAATCCTCAACTTGATACTATTAGAGACCAACAACAAGCATATGAACGACAAATTGACGCTAATACTGCAAGTTCAAGAGTTGCTTTAGGTAGAAAACAACTTGGTAGATTAAATACTATTAAATTACTTAATAATATTTATGCTAATAAAGAAAATACTGAAACTGAATTAATTAATAAAGATAGACTTAATCAACAAGCTGTTGCTAATCAAAATATTACTAATTATAATACTTGGAAAGAAAAGAAAAATGCTTTTGAAAATGCTATTATTGAAAAACAATCTGAAAATACTATAGGATTGATTAATAGCATTAATGCTGGAGTACAAAACGCTATTGGTAATTTTGAAAAAAGATTAGCTGCTGAAAATAATATTAGAGCTATTGCTGCTGCAAATCCTAATGTTAATCCTATTATATTAAAAGCTCTTGGTGTAAGAGATATAACAAATGATATGATAGAATCATGGTTGAGAGCATACGGAAATAAAAACAATTAAAAACATAGTTTATATGAAAGGTTTTAATTATATTAATACAGAATATGTTCCAACAGTAGATTTAAATACTTTAGGAAATACTTTTAATACTTTAGAACAAGGACATAAAGAAGCTATTAAAACTGCTTCTAATCTTCAAGCTGAAATGGCTAAACTTGAACTTAATGAAGCTGAAAATGAATGGAGACAGCAAAAAATATCTGAAATACAACAAACTATAGATAATAATACTATATTTGGAAATTCTGCTGCTGCATTAGATGATATAATAATTAAAGCTGGTAATTTAGCTTCTGACGCTGGAATGATTGGCAGACTTCAAGCTCAAAAAGATTATACAGAATTTAAAAATAAGATCATAAATGATAAGACTCTTCCAGAAGATTATAAAGAATATTATTTAGAAAATAATCCTTATTATTATAAAGATATTGTAGATGAAAAAACTGGAAAAGTAATTAGTGGAACAAAATGGAATCCTAATATTTCTCCAACCGCTGTTGTAGATTTATCTTCTTTAATTTCTAAAGGTTTACAATGGGCTGCAAGAGAATCTGGTAGTTATAATCAAGTTCGTTGGCTTGATAAAAATGGTAATCCTACTACTAATCCAAATGAAGTATTTGATGGAGAATATTATGATGATACTACTCATAGTTTTGAAAAACTTGATAGAAGTAAAATAGAAGCTGGTATTAGAGCGGCTATTGAATCTACTCCAGGTGCTAAAGAAAGTCTTCAACAAGATTACGATATTGCTCTTTGGAAACATAAAAAAGCTATAAATACTACTAAAGGAAAATATAATATTGTGAGTGATGTTACTGACGATAATGGTATAACTCTTTCTCCTCAACAATATTTAAATAAAAGAATATCTCCTGCTTTATATGCTGCTGAATATTATAATACTACTCGTAAAACCACTTATGGAAATGGATTAAAAACTTATAAGGCCGCTGAACAAGCAGCAGAAACTGCTAAAAAGAATGCTGAACTTGACGATGAGTATATAAAATCATTAAATAGAACAAGTGATACTAAACCAATAACTCTTAATTATAATATGACTTCTGAATTAATGAGTAAAAAACAAAATATTCAGAATGATTTATATAATCTATTTAAAACTGCTGTTGGTAGAGACGTTAATGTCGATATGACTAATGCAAGTACAGATGGTTGGAAAAATACTCTTGAAAGAGCATATTTAATTTTTAAAAATAATGGTGCTACAGAACAACAACTTGTAGATTTTAGAGTTAAAAGTAGTGAGCTTATTAGAGAATATAATGAAACTACAATGAATTATGATAATCTAACTAAAGATTTAAAAGGAGATGATAAATATTTAGTAGATTATGTTAATAGAATGAAAAATGGAGGTAGTTTTAACAAAGATAATCCATATGACCAAAAATTATTAAAAGATGTTCAAATTGAATTTGGAGATAAAGGTCAATATTATGATGTTAGTTTTAATAATACAGATGAATATAATCAAGCTATTCAAATTTTAAATTCTAATAATGAAGAAGGTTTTCTTGGTTTAGGCTTTAGTACAGGAAGAAAAGAAATTGACGGAAAAAGTGTTTCTTATATTAGACTTCCAAAAGAATATTATCAAAATATGTTACTTTTATCTAATACTGTTAATGCTGCTGTTAAAGGTAATGTAGATAATATTAATGTACAAGTATTAGATGCTGAATATAATCCTATAATTCCTCAATCACAACAAGATAGTAAATATACAGTTCCTTTATATTATAATTTAAATCCTGCACATAATGCAGCTGTTGGTTTTGGTAATATATATTTATATAATAGATATAAAAAAGCTGCTAATAAAAAGTTTCTTAATTATTCTAACGATTTTATTAAACAACAAGAAAAAATAAGTACTAAACTTGATAATTACGATGAAATTACTATTGGTCATCAATCTCTTAGTGGTGAAACAAATTATCAACAATTACTTTTACATCAACTTAATACTGGTCAAATTGATGAAACAGAATATCGTCTTAGACTTAATATTGACAAAGAAGAACTAATAAGGAAAACTATAGCTCATGGATTTGGAAATACTAAAATGTTTACTGTAGAAAATGATGACCAATATGGAACTTTTAGAGAAATTACAAATACTAAAGATAGAGAAGATAAAGGTAATGAAATAGTAGCAGCCGTTGGAAATGGTAGAGCTGTATTTAATTCTGCACATAATCCTTTTTTTGGTACTGGTACTAATATAACGATTTATCCTAAATTAGATAATACTGGTAAACCAACAGGTATTCCAAAAACTTATTTTATTCCCGGATTAGTTAATGATGAAGCACAAGAAGCATTTGAAAATAGTCCATATACTAAGGCTTCAGATCATATTGCTAAAATGGACGCTTACGCAATGACATCTAATCTTAGTGAAAGTTTTGAAACTCCTACATTAGGAGCTCAACAATTAATAGCTAATGGTGGTAATATATTTACTTATAAAAATGGAAATACAGCTATTAACATTAATAGAGAAGCAGCCGTAGATATTTATTCAGCTATGAATGAATATATTGATATTCAAAATAATTTCGTACAAGGAAATTTACAATTAGATAATGAAAATGCTATTGAAAGATTAAATGGACGTATTTTTGAAATTGCAAAAACTATAACAACTTCTATTGGAAGACCTGATTTATTAGAACGTTATTATGCTGTTTTAAGTAAAGATTTAGGAAGTAAATTAAACATATAAGATATGAGTAAAGTTATTGATTTTATAAATAATGGAGAATTAGTAAGAAATCCTAAATATAATCCTAAAACTAAAAAGGGGGCCAAAGAGTCCCCTTATCTTGTTTCTAATACAATGAGTGATGATTTTGCTGAAGATGTTAATAGAATGGCTAATAAACTTCGATATACTTCACAATATAGTCCTCGTGAAATAGAAAAGTTTGAAGAACAAGATATTACTGTTAATAATATTGATTCTGAAGAAAGTTTAAAACGTCAACGTGCAGAAAATCAATCTGCTTTTGAACAACTTGGTAATATGATAATACAAGGAGTTGCTAATGAAGCCGTTCTTGGTTCGTTTCTTTCTCTTAGTAATATTGTAGATGCTGTAGGACAAGTTTTTACTGATGAAAATGATTATACTAATCCAGTAAGTGAATATATTGAAGGTATTCAAAATACTATTAGAGATGAATTTGAAATTTATCAAAAAGATCCAAATGCTACTTTTGCATTTGGTGATTTTGGTTGGTGGGCTAATAATGGAGTAAGTGCTTTTAGTACTTTATCTATGATGTTGCCTACTCTTGGTGTTACTAAAGCTATTGGAGCATTAGGGAAAATTAATAAAATAGGAAGAGCATATAATGCTTCTACAAGAGGTTTAGCTAAACTTACTCATAAAGCTATGAAAGGTGCTGGTATTAAAGCTCCTTCAGTTGCTCGTCTTGATAATTCTGTTAAATATATTAATAATTTAACTACTAATGCTGTTCTTTCTCGTACTATGGAAAATTATATGGAAGCAAGAGGTGTTTGGACAGAAACTTATGAATCTACTAAACAAGAACTTGAAAAATATACTGACCAACAATGGAAAGATTTTTATGCAAGAAATCCTGAATTAAATGGTAAAACTATTGACCAAATAGCAAAATATATTGCTGGAGAATCTGCTGATAAAACTTTTATTAATGATTATGCTATGCTTGGTCAAGATATTTTGCAATTTAGAGGTATTGGTCAATTATTTGGTAAAGTTGGTAAAAAATTACCTACTTCAAGAATTAGACGTTCTAATAAACAAGCAATTGAAAATCTTCGTAAAAAAGCTAATGCAAATGCACGTCAACCAAGTGCCAGTACAGATATTCCTAAAGGAAGTTTTTGGAAAGATAGAACAGATGAATTTAAAGAAGCTCTTAAACACCCTTTAAGTACTATTGGCACTTTGCAACTTAGTGAAGCTTTTGAAGAAGGATATCAAGGTATTCAAACTGAAAAAGGTAAAGAAGTTGCTAAAATGTATTTAGATCCTAATTATATTCCTCGTACAATTGAAAGTTATATTACTGATGATAAAATATGGGAACAAGCATTTTGGGGTGCTGTTGGAGGCATGGTTTTTCAAGGAGCTGGTAAAGGACTTTCTGCTCTTCAAAGACAAATTAAAGCTAAAAAGTTAAAAGGTAAAGAATCTGATGCTAATATTCTTAATACTCTTACTGCTGAAGAAAAAATAATGAATAAAGAAATTCAAGACCGTGCTGCTTTAAATAAAGATGTTGTCGATAAACTTACTATGTTAAATGATTATATTTCTCCAGATGATTATGTTGAAGATCCTATTACTGGAGAAAGACTTCAAGATGAAGGAGTTGATGTTCATAGAAAACTTACTCCAGAAGAAGCTGAAATTAAAAAACAACAAGTTATTGATGATTATTTTACTAATTTAGCTATTAATGCTTATGAAGCAGGTACTTATGATTTATTAAAAGAATATATTACAAGTCCTGAATTTAAAGAATATTTTAGAGAAGCTGGTGTTCAACTTACTAAATCTGAAGAAGATTTTACTAATCAAGCTTTTGCTAAAATGGATAAAGTTAGAGATATATATGCTGAAAATCTCTATAACGTACTATATAATAGTGAAATAGAAAGTGAATATACTGCTAAAATTGTCGCAAGAGAATTTACGAGAGAACAATTAGAAATTGAATCTTTTGGGGATAGAATTAATACTATACAAAATGAAATAAATAAAAATAATGTTGATATAAGTTCAGTAGATAAATATAGAAGACAAGCTATTGATAAACATGTTTCTAAATTATTAAATGAAATTAATCAAGCTCAAGAAGAAGTTAATAACAATCCAGATATTTCTGAACAAGCTAAAAATCAATATAATAAAATTTATAATGATAGAAAAAGAGGACTTCTTAAATTTCTAAATGATAATAATTCTTTATCTGAAAATAATAGACAATCTATAATTAATATTTTTAATCAAAGTCTTGGAAAAGATTATCAAGTAGAAAGACTTTCTGGAGATATTCAGACTATATTAAATGATATTGAAAAACTTATTAACGAATCTGATAAAAATATTCCTGAAGCTCCTAATAATGTTAAAGATTTAATTGATAAACAAGTTGCTCTTCAAGATAAAAAAGCTGATTTAGAAAATATTCAACCTAAATCTCAAAGAGATTATAATGATAGAATTGATCTTATTGCTCAACAAGTTGATTATCTTACTATGACAAGAATGTCTAATGCTGCAACTCAAGTTGAAGATTGGATTAAAGAACAAGAAGATTTAGATAAAGCATGGCAAGATATTCTTCGTAATAGAGTTCCTAAATTAAAAGAATCTCTTGATATGCTTAAAATAGGATATTTTAATACTGAAGATTTTAGTAATTCTATAAGAGCTACAATAGAAGAAGAAAGTCAAAATAGAAAACAAAAGGAAGAAGAAGCTAAACGAGTAGTAGTTAACGGTAAACAAGTTAGTGAAGAACAAGCAAAAACTATTAATAATACTGCTGCAGAGGTTAGCAATAATCAACAATCTAATAATAATGATAACTCCTCTACGGGGGAACAAACTCCACGAAGTGGAGTTTCTCAAACTCAAACTAAACAACAAAGTGATGATCCTAATGAAATTGCTGTTAAAGCAATTATTGAAGATGAAGATAAAATTACTAATAAAGATTTAGATGATGCTGTTAAACTCGCTAAATCTTTTGATCCTACTATTAATGAACGAGCTGTAGGTATTGCAAGTAGTAAAACTTTTCTTCTTTTTAGAACTTCTCCTAATGTATTTGAAGATGCTTTAAATAAAAATAGTAATAGTCCAGAAGTTAAAAATATTATAGAAACTATTACTCAACAACTTATTGAAGAAGGTGTTAGTCCAGAAGTAGCACCTCATGCTGCTCAAAGAGGTGTTAATATGGGAATGAAACAAATAGTTAGAGCTTTAGAAAGACGTAAAGATAGTAAAACTGAAACTTTTAGACGTCTTGCTGAAGCTCTTGCTACTAAACAAAAAGTAACCATTAAATCTAATGATAACAACGAAGTTAACGCTATTACGACTACTATTGAAGATACTGAATTTGATCAAATAATTAAAGATTTTATTGAAGCATATATTCAATATAAAGGTATTACTATAAATAAAATTAAAACTAAAGACCATCAAGGAAATACTGTTATTAAAAATCAAAAAGTTGTTATTAATCTTGAATCTTTATTTAAAGATATTATTGAAATATTATCTGATGATGCTAATAAACAAATGTTAGATTTAGATGTTCAAACTGCTTATCATATATTATATAATATAAAAGATTTTATTAATAATTCTTATAATACTAATTATGTATTTACACATAAACGTAGTCTTAATACTTTGCTTAATAATCCTACAGATTTTTATAATGCTGTTTATGAAGCAAGTAAAAGAGTTGAATTTATTGATAATTATATGCATATTGTTCCTTCTCGTGTTAATAGAGGTCCTGATTATGAACAAGTTGTTAATGCTTTACAAGTAGGAGATGATTTAGAAATTGTTCCTGTAGAAAATAGAAATCATGATATTGTTTCTTTTGCTATTAAACGCAAAGGTATTGAAATTGGATTTATTTCTAATGTTGTTCCAGATAGTGATAATAATGGTTATAAAATAAAACTTGGGCCAAAAGGTGGTATTAATTATCATGTTCGTAAAGTAAATAATCAAATTGAAGCTAATACAGATGAACTATTTGAAGCTATTTTTAATAATGAAAACGAACTATGGGATTTATTCCATAAGAAGAATCTTTATGATTTAGGTTATGGATATGATTTAACTAAAGAAGAATATGAAAGAATCTATAATAGTGAAGTTATTCAAAAAGCTATTAAAGATGGTGTAATTAAACTTGATCCTGCTTTAATAACTGATGTGGATAAAGCTAAACGTATTATTTATAATCTTAAAAATATTATTTTTTATAATCCTTTAGCTCAAACTATTGAAGAATATAAAGATAGTTATGAACAATGGAAAGAAAATATTTTTAATAATTATAAAAATACTCATAAAATCGGAACTCTTGCTGCTAATGGTAAAAAGGTTATTGTTAAATACGCTGGACAAACAGGAACAAATCAAGGTGTAAAAGAAACTTCTGATGCTATTATTGAAAATACTGAAAAAGGCGTTAACGAATTACCTTTTAAATCTGATCAACATGCTATTATTGGTATTGATAGTGATAAAGATGGTATAGTTGCTATCAATGAATTAACAGGCGAGAAACAACAAATTACTGCTCCTTTTCTTGCTGGTAATATGGGCTTCCTAATTGGAGGTAGAAGTAAAACTCCTATTATCGCTATGTTTACAAGTGCTAATAAAGTCGCTGGTAAAATTAAAGAAAATCTTCATAAAGAACTTGTTGATATTTTAACTGGTTTTCAAAATAAAAAATATACTTTTGAAGAAGTTAGAGATAAACTTGGTTTATTATTTAACTCTGCCAATACTAAATTTCCAAGTATATTTTATGGTTATGATGTTATTAGTTCTAATAATCAAATAATTCTTTCTATTGGACATAATACTTCTAAGTTTAATGTTATTATACATAAGTTTAAAGCTGGTAATTCAAACGAATTAGGTACAGGTATTACTTATAATCCTGCAGGTGATAATTCAAAAACCACAAGTTTTATTAATGTTAACGATAAACTTATAAATATTATTGCTACAGAAATAACTAATAATACTATTTATAATAGAACATTCTTTACTCTTAATAATGTTGGTAACGGTAATACTACAGATAATCCTTATTTCTTTAAAAGAGATAATAAATTTGTAGTTAAACTCGGAGATAGCGAAATTGTATATGATAATTTTGGAGATTTTGTTCTTCAAAATAATGCTTTTAATACAAATCAAGGGGTCAATAAACATGGAGGATTCTTTAACGATGTTGATAAAGCTACTTCTATGTATATCAATGTTGCTACTCTTGCCGTACCTGATCAAGTTCAATCCCCCGTAGAGGAAGATTCAATTGTTGGAGTTGCTAACACGATTCAAACTGCTACTCTTGAAAAAGCTAATTCTACAGAACGTCTTCTTGAAAAAGCTGCTATTCCTAAATCAACTATTGATTTACTTACTGGCAAAAATGTTTATGGTATTCCTATCGTTTCTGGTACTTATTATTATGATAAAAAAGACAAAACAGGTAATGCTAAATATAATCGAGATAAAAAAGCTGTTATATTTACTAAAGCTGGTTCTAATTTAGCTAATTCTTCTCCTACTACGTTAGTTCGATTACTTATTCACGAACAGCTTCATGCTCATATTGACGAACATAATCTTTTTGATAAAGAAAATATTATAGAAGATTTGTTTGAAACTTATAATAAATTTATTGAAGCTGTTGAAAATGATATTAATTATGCTGATAGAAATAGTGAACGCTATCGTTTAGCTGTTAATATTAAGAAATGGATTGAAGATAATGGTTTTACTTTTAAAGATTATTTTGAACGTATTAAAGCTAAACAAAAAGATAATTATATTGAACTTTCTGAAGATGAACAACGTAGAGTATTTGCTGAAGAATGGCTTGTTGAAAGTTTATCTCAAAGTAATATTATTAAGTATTTAAATCAAGTTGAATATACTGGAGAAGGTGTTGCCGTTGTTACAGAAGATAATGAAAAGAAAAGTATTTTTCAAAAGATTATTGATATATTACTTAAAATATTTAATATAAAAGATAGTAGTATTAAAAACAATACTATATTTGCTCGTCAATATGAGATATTAAATATTAATGATAACAATATAAGTAACGAAAATGAAATAAAGCAAGATATTAAAGATAATCAAGTATTATCTGATAAAGATGTTGGTGAAGATATTACTAAAGAATCTGAAATTATAGAAGAAGATATTAATGAAGAAGATGATGAATTTGACGAAGATGATTATGATTCTGATATAATTGAAGATGAAGATTATAATACTATTAATGATGATTCTGATGAACTGTTATCAATTACTTCTGATATAGAGGATATTAATGCTGTTAAAAATAATGACGGTAATATCATTGCTGAAACTCTGGATATTACTCGAATTAATAACATGGCAGACTATCTCAATAGCTACTCGGAGCAAGACAAGCCGTTAATAGCTAAAATGCTGCGAAATGGCGAACTTAAATACGCATGTAGATAAGTAGTTAAGCCTTATATATTACCGTCAATTATGAAGCTAAAAACAGCTATCATAATTGACGGTTTTTATTTATTAATATTGTTAAACTTAATGTTATGGAATGTTTTGAATTTGGTTATGTTATTAAAGGAGATGTTAATGACACTCTTAAGAAAACTGTAGAGTATTGTTCTGATGGTATTAAACAGAAAGCTAAAGTGCTTGCTGGATATATTCAGAGCGATGATTTTTTAGAATTTTGTAAAAAAGATGAAAAATTTGATTCTACTAAGTCTATTTTAGAAAATAAACAAAATACTGTTAGACGAATTTTAAAACAATATTATGAACTTAAACACCAAGATGTTACAACAGCTGCTGCTAAACGTCAAGCTGATTTGTTAATGGGTTTTAGTAGTGTTAAAGCTCGTAATATTGCTATTAATGATACCGCTACTATTATTTCTCTTCTTTATGAGCAAGAACGTAAATCGAGTAAATATAACAATGTTAAACTTAATAGAGTTAAAATAATTCAAAAAGCTATTGACGCTCTTGAAAAAGATTATATTAATAATGTTGCTTTAAAAGTTTATAATCAAAATAAAGAAATTGATGATAATACTATTAAAGAATTTAAAGAAGCATACAATAATGCTATACGTCTTAATAAGAAAATAATAGAGCTTAAACAACTTATTAAGAACGATAATGATGTAGATAATAATAAAAAGAAACTTAATGAAGTATATAAAGAATATACTGAAGCAAGAAGACAACAATATAATAAAGCATATAATTTAGTTAATAAATTTGGTAATATAACACAAAAGAATCGTAATAATTATATTGAACAAATTAAACGTAATCCTAATTTTTGGTTTACAAAAGCATTTGAAAGTAGTAAACTTGTTAATATAGTTGGTGAATTTGAAAATATATTAGAAAGTAATAAACTTACTAATGAAAATTTTACTGACGATGAAGATTATACTAATTCGGGTGCTGAAAGTGTTGATGAAACTACTAAGTCTTGGGAAGATAAACTTTGGGCAAGTTTTGAAAAACCTGTTGCTGCTGATTTAAAATTATATTTTAATACTATTTATAAATTAGATTCTCCAGCAGAAGTTGGTACAAGAGTTTATAATTATGACACTAATAATGAAATTGGTCTTAAAACTACTATGGGAGCTAATTTTATTATTAGAGAATTATATACAAGAGGTAATTTTAATTCTGTTAATGATTTTATAGATAGTATTGTAAGAATGGCAACAGATATTGCTGAAGATTATGGATTAATTAAAATTGCAGATGATTGTATTAATGACCCTGTATTTGCTAATCGAATATTTTGTCAATTAAGTAATCCTAAGATTATTAAAACAATGTCTATTATTACTGAATCTGGTATTACTTTTGAACAATCCAATAAATCTTTAGATGCTATGAGTTATATGATATATAATATGCTAAATACAACTCGTAGTACAATGAGAGATTTATATACTGAAAACGATATTAATCGTATTAAAGAATTAGTCGCTCGTTTAGATAAAAGTTCTAATAGACTTGTTGCTGTTAGACTTAAAGATGATGGTGTTACTCCTAAAGAATTAAATAAGCAAATAGAAGAAGCTATTTATGAAGTACTTAAAAAATATTATCCTAAAGTAACTCGTAATGAAATACTTGGATTTATTTATAACGGAAGTAATCCTGTTAGGTCTAACATGATTGGGCTATTAAATAATATAGCAGATCTTTTACAAAAAGTTGAAACTACTGTTATAGAATATAATGAGTCATATAATAAGTATAATAATGAAAGAAAAGCTTATAATGAAGCTGTAAGATATTCTGAAGAAATTGGACAGAAATATACTAAAGAACCTCCTTTATTTGATTCTTCTAATATTAATTATGATAGACTTAATGAACCGATAGTTAATATATGTCAAAAACTTGTTAACTATTCTGCTGTACGTAACGAATTAAATAGCGTTAATGCTGAAGGTAATTTATCATCTGATGTAATTAATAATAGTTATATTACTAATCTTATTAAACAAATTAATTATGCTAATAAAAAAGACGCTCAAGCTGGTTTAAGAAATCTTTTAGAAGAAATTAATAAAGGGGAACAATATAAATATAATAGTTTCTTTTGGGGAATTAAAGGAGCTAATGGTAAATATATTCAAGAAGGATTATTTATGAGAGATGATAGAGGTAATGTATCTATTAATCCTAACGCTCAAAAACTTATTCAAATAAGTTTATTTAACGGTGTTAAAGATATGCAAAGTGATAAATCTGCTTTATACGCTAAAATGTCTAAAGGAGATTATTTTGCTACTTCTATGGTTGCCTACTTTAATCCTATTATTGCTGGACAAAATATTGGCAGTTCTAAAGCAGCTTTAAATGCTTCACAAGCTGGATATTTTTTCCGTACTCCTTCTGACGCTCCTAAAAACTTTATTATTCAAGCTCCTAAACTTGACGCTAAAAATACAATTACAGCTTTAGCTACAGATATTGCTAAATATGCTGATAAAAGACGTAATGAAATAGATAATTATGCTTTAGAAAATACAGATGAAAATTATGATAAATATTTAGAAGCTAAAGATAAAGCTGCTGCTAATAAAAATAATATATGGTCTATTAAAGATATTTATTCTGTTATTAAAGGAGAATTATCTACTTTTAACTTTAATCGATATTATTATATTGAAAATGAAGATGGCACTATTTCTATACCTATTGTTTATAAAACTAAAGATAGTCCTGATATTGTTTGGATTAAAGGAAATAAAATTGAAGGTGAAATAAATAATATTTTATATAATATAGAAATAGAAGGTATTTCGTCAGTTAATGATAATAAACTTAGTGATGATTTTTATGCAGATATAGCGGATATTCTTAAACAAGAAGGTATTGAAAATGGTTCTATAGATGTTCGTATTAATAGAGCTGCTCCTATATTTGCTGGATTTAGACAAAATGTTATCGGAGAACTTAATATGTTTATTAATCAATTAAATTATTTATTTGATAATGATAGTAAAGGTAATTGGGTTCTTCGTAAAGATACTAACGGTTTAATTGAAAGAGTACATTTTAATAAAACTACTTATGACGATAAAGGTAGAGAATGTATTCTTGTTGAAGGTAAATGGCTTGATAAAGAAAAGACTAAATCTAATCCTAAAGCTGGTAAACTAAGTGGAAATTTCTTTAGTTTTCAAAAACTATTTAATACAAAAGATTATAAAGCTGGTGAAGAGCTTGAACGTGCATTACTTCTCTACGGGGAAACGTCCGTAGGCGAAGCCGGAGGACTTATTCAAGTTAAAGGAAATACTGCTACTTTAAATATTAATAGTCCTCTTATTAGAATTGAAAATGGTAAAATCGTTTTTAACGAAACTCAAGAAGTAAAAAGTATTATAGATAATATTGTTGAACAATGGATTAAATCTTTTAATAAAGAGATTGTAGCTCATGGCAAACAATATCAAAATCTTCTTCAAGAACTACAAAAAAGTAATGAAGATTTAGTTGATTTTGTTCTTAATACTGCTAATGCTTATATGCAATTAGATGATATTCTTGAAGGAGATGTTAAATTTTATAAAGATGCTAAAGATTTTCTTAAACGTGCTAAAGAAGTACAAGCTGGAGGAACTGCTTACGCTGGATTTGATATTAATGATACTCTTAGTGCTAAAATTAAAGAAACTATTGGTTATAATGGAGCTAAACAAGAAATTAAATTCGGTAATACTACAATAGATAAATATGCTAATGCATATTCCCCCGTAGAGGGTTATACGATAGTACATGCTGCTGGAAAATATGCTCGTAATGGTTTTAGAGCTGTTACTATTAATAATACTGTAAGACCAAGTAAACAAGCTAATAATATTCAACAAGAATTATTTAATTATCTTAAAGATGAACTTGGTGAAGTCGCTGCTACTAAGAAAGCTGCTGAAATTGCTAATGGTTATAGAGAAGCAAGTAAAACTAATGACGCACAATCTTTTATTACTATTGAAGAATTTATGCGTAGACGTTATGCTGATGGTACTTTTAAAGAATATGAAGATATATTTCAACAGCTTTATGAACTTAGAACTGGTCAACGTAGAATTGAAGATATAGATATTAGTAAAATTAATTCTCGTATTCAAGTACAGAAGAATTTCTATTATGATCATAAGTACGATAGTTATACTGGAGTACATTATCCTCGTCAAATTAAAAACGCTGAATTTGTTCTTATTCCTGAACTTCTTAAAGGAACTCAACTTAAAGAGCTTTATAATTTTATGCACAAATATGATATTGGACAAGTTAATACTAATGAAACAAGTAAAGCTGCTAAAAAGAATGTTTTAACTTTTTGGGATAATGATGGAAATATTAATCCTAATTTTGAACAAGATCTTATTTCTAATAATGAAAATGCTATAGAAGATTACTATTATCGTTTTCTTTATAAACAGCAAGATGTTCCAGAGCATATGAAAGATGCTCAAAATAAAGCTGGTGTGCAAATTACTAAAAAGATTTGCGATAATGCTAATGAATCTGTTAAGCCTTATATTAATACGTTCTTTAAGAATTATTGCGCTAATATTAAAGAAGATTTTAAGAAGCTTCTTTTTAATATGGGTTGGAAAGAAGATAAAAATGGTAAATTAGTTAATATTGATAACGATAAACAAACATTAGATTTTACTGATTTTTATAAGAAAGCTCGTATTGAAGCTCAACGTCTTGGTATGGATTCTAATTTTATCGAATATTTAACTCCTGATGAATTTGGTAATCCTGCTATGCCTAACTATATGAATAATGTTAGTAGTAAACTTGAAAGTATAGCACAAGCTATATTTAATAGTAGTATTACAAGACAAAAATTTCCTGGTTGGCATGCTGCACAAGTTACTCAAGTTGGTCATGGTATGAAAGTTTTAGATAATAATGGTAAACTTAGAGAACTTAAATATCACCCAAGAGTTATTATTAATAAAGAAACTGGAGTTGAAATAGAAGAAACTGAATATGATAAACTATCTGATGAAGATAAAAATAAATATGAAGTTAAACAAGAAGCTTATGCTGAAGTTATGATTCCTCGTTGGAGCAATCTTATTCCTAATACTTCAGAAGCTCTTGAAATGATACAAAAAGAAGGTCTTGATATTCAACTTGCTTATCGTATTCCTACTGAAGGAAAACAATCTGTTTCTATTGTTAAAGTTGTTGGTTTTCTTAATGATGTTTATGGTAGTACTATTATGTTGCCTGATGAATGGGTTACCCAAACTGGTTCTGACTTTGACGTTGACTCTGTTTACGGCATTTGTCATTCGCTTAAAGTTGTAAAAGATAAAAATGGTAATATTAAAAGAATTAAAAAATATTCTGCTGACGATTTTAAAACTGATTATGCTAAATATAAGTATTATATAGAAGATAATATCAATAATAAAATTTCTTCTGATATTGAAGATGAATTTCATGAAGATAAATATAAAGTACTTCAAAAACGTCTTCGTGATGTTGTTAAAAAACTTCGTACAGAAAAAGATAATAGAGATAATCTTTATAAAGAACTTACTAATATTGGTAAAGAAGCTGGACTATTAACTTTTAATGAATTTTCTAAATTAGATGAAGTTGACAAATTACCTCGTGTTGTAAGAAATAATAATATTCTTGATGCTATGATTGCTATTATGGCAGACAATAATAGTAGGGAAGAGAATTATTCTCGAAGTAATTTTGATAGACTTTCATCTGCTATGAAAGAAATGGATAAAGCTCGTGGAGCTGATTCTGTTAGTCGTAGTGTTTATAATCCTTTTGACCAAATGGATTTTATGGAAAACGCTATGGGTGGAGCTTCTCTTAAAGCATTTTCTGTTACACGAGATACTTTTAATAGTGTTAACAATTATGCTAAAGGATATTTAGGAAAAGGCCATGAAATTATTGCTGAATATGATTTAACTGAAAAAGATGCTAATGGTGAATTTATTTATGATGCTGAGATGATGATTAAAGCGTATGGTTTATATAATGAAACTACTAAAAAAGGAGATGTTATATTATTAGATAAAGACGGTAAGAAAACTAATGAAGTTGGTAAAGCTGTTACTGCAAGAGTTAAACATTATAGATTAGCTAATAGTTATAATAATCGTAATGTTGTTGGTGAATTAATTACTGTTTATAGTTCTCAAACTACTGCTCATATTCTTGATGCTATTAAAGAAGGTTCTATTTTTAACGAAAATGAATTTACTTTTGGAACGTTTAAAACTCTTATAGATACAGGTATGGATTATAGAACTGCTATTGCATTCTTAATGCAACCTGCTATTACTACCATTAATGAAGTTAATAATGAAAGTAATAGTTTATATCTTACAGGAGGTGGTAATACTGTTCAAAAAGCTATTAAGAGAATAGCTGCTAAAGCTGGTTTTAAACTTGGTGCTACTGATATTACTGACTATTCTAACTATGAATCGGTATTGTTAGCGTTGAACTCCAACGAACAATTTAGAAATACGTATAAAGAGCTATTTAGGGCTGAAATTTCAACGCAAAAGCCTATACAGGAACAACAATTCACGTTGAATGCAAAAGTGCTAAAATCACGCTTAGAATCGTCCAAAATAACTAATATTTCTGAATTATCACAAAAAGATAATGATATTAAAAATGCTGTTTTTGATATTGCTGTTTGTTTAGCTTTTAATAAGATTAATAAAACTACTAAAAATCTTGAAAAAGTTCTTCGTTGTTGTAATCCTGATAATTTTGGTGCAAAACAAACTATTAGAGAAACTCGTACTATTGTTGATAATGTTATTGCTTATGGATTTACCGATAATGAAGTTGGTAATACTGTAATGTGTGGAAGTAAACGTCTTATTGAAAAACTTTATCCGGGATTTATTAAAATTGAAAAAAACGAGGTTAGTAATTTAGATGAATTAGTTAAAGGAGATATTGATGTTGAAAATAGCGTTTATCCATTTTTAGCTGCATTTTTTAAATATGCTACATTAACAAGTGTTGATGTTAATAAACAATTGTTTCCAACTGAAAATGATGTTTATAATGCTGTACTTAATGCTGTTCAAGTTAAATTAGGTGTTACATTTACCCCTAAACAATATAGAGAATATAAACAATATATGATGAATATGATATATTCTCAAGTTCCTATAATTAATACCCCTTTAACTGTTACTAAAGAAGGTTGGCTAAATGATAATAATGAAGCTATTGTTAAATCTACTGAAAACGATACTAATTATTGGAATGCTGAAATTTCTCGTATATTTGGTTTTGAAACTACTCAAAAAATTAATTTTGATATTAAAGACTTATTTAATCCTACTGAAGAAGAACTTAGTAAATTTAACGCTCTTACTCCTGCTCAAAAAATATCTTGGATTCAAACACATATTAACGGAGATTTAGGTATTTTTAATTATCTTAATGTAAATCTTAATAATCAATTTGAACTTAAACGTAAAGGATTTACTCATCAAAGTATTAAATTTACAGATTCTGCTGAAAATATGGACGATATTTATATTGAATTTGGCACAAGTTTCTTTAATAAATCTCCTATATTTAGACTTGCTATTACTGATTTAATTAAATATGCTTTTGTTGTTGATGGATTTAAATTTAAAAGAGGTGCTATTGATAAAGTTATTACTAATAATTCTTTGTATAAAAATATAGAAGATATGGGAACTGGAATTGTTCCTGCTATTCGAGAAATATTTGGATATTATGCTAATCCTGCAGCAGGAGTTACTGATGAATTTATTGATAAATTTATTCGTAGTCATAAAGAATATTGTAAATCTATTAAACTTGGTAAACCTGAAAACAATAAAGGTATAAGTAATGCTGCTTTTCAATTTAATATTTGTAATAGAGGTAATGGATTAATATTTATTCCTTTTGATGGTAGATTTAAAACTTTACTTAATGAAATTAATGTTGAAGACGCTAAATCTCCTCAAGATTATATTGTTGTTAATAGAAGTGCTGGTGGTAATAAAATTAGTACGTTGTATAAAATAGATAAACATGAAAGCGGAGTTTATCTTATTCCTATGAATTTACTTGAACCTAATGAAACAGGAGATTATAGTGTTAATCCAAATAATAATAAATATGGAGATATTAGTTTCTATAATACTGTTATTGCTGAAGCTGAAAATATTGGAGCTAAAGAATATTTTATTGATAAAGATAATAAAGTAAAATTAAAAGATAAATATAAAGAATATATTATTCCTCGTTATAAATTTAATTTAGAAAATAATGCTATAGATAATGTTAATGAATTTCAGAATGTTTCTGTTAATGGTACTGAAATACAAAAAGCTGAACTTAATAAACTATTTAAAGATATAGAGGCTTATATTCAATCCCCCGTAGAGGAGAGAGGTGATTATGGAGTTATACGTTCTGATTCTTTTTATATTAGCGAACAAGTAGGAAAAACTGATATTATTACACAAAGTATTCCTACTGAAGCAGGTAATATTCTTGTTACTATTAGAAGATATTCTCCGTCTCCTGCTTTTAAATCTAATTTACATAAAGATTTAATTAATAATGTTTCTTCTAATAATACAGAAAATGTTCAAAAAGTTAGAATTGAAGAACGTGATGCTTATAGAAGTGCATTAGCTTCTAAAACTGAATCCCATAAATATTATAAAATTGAACATATTACTGAAGAAAGTGTTAGAGAAGAATTTGAAAAACAACAACAAGAAAATAGAGATAATTTTAATGATGAAGCATATGCTATTACTACTGATATAACTGATGATTATATAGATAATGCTAATAGAATAACTGAAGTAGATGAAACATCTGTTGCCATGATTGCTGCTCTTAGAAGAGCTGAAAAACGAGGTGATGATATTGCTGCTAAAGCACTTCGTAAATTAGATATAAAAGGTATAAATTCTTATCGTTCTAAAGATATTAAAGATAATAGAAGAAATATATATCATATTCTTAGCGATTATATTAGTAGTTATGCTGATATGATCGATAAACAAATGAAACATTATGTTATAGGCGATAAAGAATATAATATCGGAGAATCTGATTTATATGAAGTTTTAAGAAGTAATCCAGATGAAGTTTCTAATATAGTTAAATTATTACTTGAAGCTATTACATTTGGCGATATTTTTGGAAATATTATGAGTCTTCCTATTGACGGTATGGACGAAGATACTAAAAGATATATTCAAAAAATTCGTGATTCTATAAATAAAATTCGTAATTCTTCAATTATTAAACAAGGATTTGATAATATGTTTAATAAATATATTGCTAATGAATTTGCTAATAATCCTAATATACGAATGAATGTTGTTAATCTTAAAGATACTTTTGGTGATTCTGGTTGGTGGGAAACTAATATTGGAGATATTGCAATGTTAAGTAATAAACAAGTACAAGTTATTGTTAAGATTGTTAATAGAATTATGAATCAAGCTGCAATGCAAGATGCTCCACGTAAGAAAAATGAATTTCTTAAAAGATTTGATAACATATTAGCTAAAAGTGGTAGTTTTAGATGGGAAAATGTTATTAATTCAAATGGTCAGCTTATTAGATCTTATACAGCTAAATTTCTTACTGATAGAGATAAATTAGTTGATGCTGTTAAAGACGCTCTTGATAAATATGGTATAGATAGTAAAGAATATATTGCTGCTAAACTTAAACGTGATGAATGGTATGCTGATAATGTTGAACAACATGTTGTTCGAGAATATTATGTTAAAAAGAATGCTTTAATTAGAGAAATATTTGAAGCTGCTCCTGAAGAATATCGTCAATATATGGAATATATTCATGAGAAATTTATTGATGATCAACCAGATATTGCTTTAACTACTCAAGAACGTAATAGAAGAAAAGAAATTGATAAGAAAATTAATCAACTTACTTCTGAATATAAAGATACTGAAACTCTTAAATCTCCTGAAGAAAGAGAACGTGCTATTAAATTAAGAAATTTTATTAAAGCTAAATCTGCTCTCGATAAAGAATATTTTGATTATAATGATACAAATGAATTTAAAGAAAATCTTGAAAAGAATTTAGCTATTATTAAACATTATGAAAAAAATAATCCTACTCAAACTTTAGATAAACGATTAGAAAATATTGAATATCGAAGTGCTTATGAATGGATTAAAAATAATAGTTATTATATTCTTAATAAAGAAGCTAAAGATAAAATTAACGAAGCATTTTCTATACTTAAAGATGAAGACAATTTAAAAAGTGCTAAAATTAAGAAAATAATAGATGATGCTAATGCTTATGATGAATTTGGTAATGTTGATGCTCGAAAATTAAGCGATAAAGATATTGCTACTATAAAAGAACTTACTAAACATAAATATGATTTTAGTTATGATAGTAACGCTGGAGAAGCTATATTAATAAAAGATATTCCTAATAATCTTCCTATATTTGATGATAATTTTTATAGAATGCTTCGTGACCCAAGTGAAAATGAAAAAGAAGTTAATCCTCGAAGAATTAAAATTATAGGTAGAATTAACGAATTATTAGGAAAAACTATTACAGCTATTGAATTTGGTGGAGATGGACGTATTCATGCTAAAGATATATTTACTAAACTTACTGAAGAAGAAAGAGAAGAACTTGCTAATTTATATACAGCTTTACGAAATATTAAAGGTAAACGTAAACCAAAAGAAATTCGTCAAAAATTTAAGCAAGAAGTTGAATTTAAAACTAATGATGTTGCTTTTAATAGCGAGCTTACTTGGGCTTTAAGTAATTTAAAAGGTACTAAAGATTTTGATACTTTTATTAGTATTTTCTGTCAATTAGATAGTAGTGGTGAAATTATATTAGATGATAATGGTAATTATACTCCAAATAATGATATTTATGGTTATATAGAACCAAAAAATGATAAATATATTAATAAAAAGAAAACTGCTGCAAGAGAACTTATAGAAAATAATGTTGATTTTGTTCCTAATGAATACTATTATGCTGCTATGAATGAAGCAAGCAATAATGGTACTTTTAAAGAATGGTTTGAAGCTAATCATGTTTATAATCCTTATAAACATAAATTTGAACCACTTCGAGTTTGGACTGATATGAAAGTTAATCCAGAAGGTTCTCTTAAAGGTACTTATAGTTATGTTCCTACTAATGAAAATGCTGAAAAACAAGTTAAAGATGAATATGTAAATAAAAAATATAAAAAATATAGTAATAATTATAATCGTGATAATGGACATTATAATAATTATGTTACTTTAAGTCCTAAAGAAAAAGAAATGCAAAGTTTACTTCAAGAAACTATGGATTTCTTTGCTGAACATAATAAACATAATACATTTGTTGATCAAGGTTATATTCCTCGTAGACGTAAAGTTGTTACTGATACAAAATGGGCTGTTAATCAATTATTAGGGGCTACTGGTTTAGAATTTAGAAATGATAGTGAAGATAGATGGAATGCTAAAGTTGATTATGCTAATGATTATGAAGTAGAAAATGACATGCTTAAACTTCTAAAAGGTAAAGGTTATCAAGAATTAGAAGAAATCCGTCCTAAAGGAATTGGAGAAACAGATGAAAGTTATCGCAAATATCTTCAAGATACTAAAAAGAAAAATGAAGAAATTAAAAAGAGTAATCTTGAAATAGATAAACAATTATTTGATAAAGATTATCGTAATGTATTTGCAGAAGCTATTTCTAATCAAGTTGTTATAAATGCTCGTAATAAAGCTAAAAATTGGTTATATTTACTTCAAGAAGATTTGAAAAATACTGAAGCTGTCAAAATTAGTAAATTTACTGGTAGACCTGTTATTAATAAACGTACAAGTGTTGATATTCAAGATAGTTATCATACAATTAGTCAAGATAATACTTTAAAACAAGTTTATGGTTTTACTCGTCGTCTTATTTTTGAGCAATTTAAAGAAAAGTCTAAATTAAATAAATATGCAGATTTAGCTCGTAATATTACTTCTGCTAAATATATGATTTTTAACGTTACTGGAGGTATAGCTAATATTGGTACTGGTTTTGCAAATATCATGGGTGAAGCATTTGCTGGAGATAATCTTAGTAAAAATGATATTAGAGAATCTATCGGAATGTATATGAATAATTCTTTACGAATGATTGCTGATATGTATAAAGATAAAAGTGATAATTTTGCTGTTGCTCTTACTAAATATTTTAAAGTTATTGATTTTGATGCAATGACAGAAAGAGTTCGTGGAGAAACTGCTGGAGAATATGCTCGTAGAATGCGCAATTTAATGTATAGTTTACAATCTGGTGGTGAACATTTTATGCAAAATACTGTTCTATTTGCTGTTCTTAAATCTAATAAAATATTTGACGATATAGACGGTGTTAAACGTTGTGGTAGTTTTTCTGAATATGTTTGGAAATTAGAATATGATACTATGGTTTCTGTTATTTCTAAAGATAAAGATTTACTTGAAGAATTAAAAGAATTTAAACGTATTATTAGACAAGATAAAACTGAACAATTTAAATATGATACATTTAAACATAATATTATAGAAGATTTCCTTAGAGCACATGCGAGTAAAGAAATAATTCAAGAATATATTCATGCTAAAAACCAAGCTATTAAAAAAGCTAAAGAAGAATGGAAAACTAAACCTGCTATTATCGATTTACTTGAATTAAAGAATGGAGAAATTGTTCCAAAAGCTGGAGCGGAAATTACTCCAGATATGATTAATGATATAAAAAATAAAACAGTTAATCTTAATAAAAAGATTCATGGTGTTTATGATAAACTTGGTGCTGCTGCTATTGAATTTACTTGGTGGGGTAGTTTAGTTATGCAATATCATAAACATTTATATCCTGGTGTTATGAAACGTTTTCGTCGTCGTGGATATTATAATGAACAAACTAATACTATAGAAGTAGGTTCTTATGTTGCTTTTGTTGATTTTCTTGGTAAAGAATTTAGAAATGTTGTTAGCGACGCTAAAAAACAAGGAGATGGATATGTTGGCATAGCTATTGCTTCTGTTCAAAACACTTTTAAAGCTGTAATAAATACTATAACTAATATTAAAACTAATTGGAATTTAATGTCTCCGTGGGAACGTAACGCTGTTAAACGTTGTCTTGGTGATTTATATGGTATTCTTAGTGCTTTATTATTAGGAATTACTATATATGCTATGACAGATGACGATGATGAAAAAGAAAGTAATGTTGTTGCTACAGGATTATATCTTGCGGATAGACTTCTTTCTGAATCTCAAATGTACACTCCGTGGGGACTTTATTCAGAAGGTAAAACTCTTTGGTCGAGTCCTATTGCTGCATATAATGGCCCAAGTGATTTAATTAAGATTATGGATTATACTGCTCGTTGGTTATTTGATGAAGATTTTGATCCTGTTTATAGTACTGGTATTTATAAAGGTAAAAATAAAGTTGGTGTGCTTATTAAACGTAATATTCCTATTTATAGAGTTATTGAAAGACTTAATAATATGACTAAAAATAATAGTTATTATAGAATTAATGAGAAAGCATTGAATATGAAAATTAGTAAATATATTGCTGACCAAATTAATCCTGATTAAATAAATATTATTACTATTGTTTATATAGCTGGAGTTTATTCTCCAGCTATTTTTATGTTTGCACATGACCAAGAGTATATTGCATATAATAGTGCGTATAGTAGCTATATATTATTAATAAGAGAATATTTATAAATCATTGATTATCAAATAGTTAGAAATGTTAAATCTGCACCGTGGCGCACATTTAACACTTTTTTAACACGAAATGTGCGCTGTGGTGCAGATTATTTGTTGCATTTATTATATAATAATTTAATACATAATTAAACTATACCTCAATACACATTTGAAACTAAAGCTAATAAAAGAGTTAAAGAAATAATTGCTATTGAGATTTAATGAATAGATGGTTATATTAATATTAATATAAGTAGATAAAATATTAATATTTTTATCGAAAAATATTTGGTTATATGAAATATAAGTATAATCTTTGTAATGACGGCCGGCACTAATAGAATCGGTAACAATAATCTTACTGATTATAAAGGAGCAGAGGTTGACAATGTTCCAAATGATGTTCAAGATATTGTTATTGCCGTTGATTGCTTTATGACTTTAGGAAGTCGTGTAGCCAGTAGTAGTTAGTCTTAGACAACCTTAGCTCACGGTCAGCGTTTCGCATAAAGTTGATGAAGTGCCACAGCAAAGCCTGCACAAGATGAAGGAAACCTTAGCGTTTCTTATAATCAAAGACATGCTGTAAACAGTCGTCAAACATAAAACAAACATATACAAGATATACATAGTAAAATTATTCATAAAGCAAGCGTGCCGACCGTTAAATTAAACGCTGCTGTTCCCCAATATACGTTTCAACCTCCGTATATTGGGGATTTTTATTTTCATAATCTTATTATTTATGTTATTGTTAATCATACTATTGATTATAAATTTATATCAGTAGTTGAATGTGTTAAAAAAATAAGCCCGCAACAAACTAATGTCTGTTAC
>ENA-OROX01000234-OROX01000234.1-human-gut-metagenome-genome-assembly--contig:-NODE-234-length-58737-cov-16.363212_pt1 | contig 58737 bp, 88 predicted proteins | sample MGYA00242133_ERZ509058 | MGnify/ENA primary metagenome ERZ509058 (study PRJEB26280, sample SAMEA2338751) | human gut metagenome | biome: human gut; feature: human-associated habitat; material: faeces...
GTATCCTATCGTTGACAAGCCAACTATTCAGTTCATAGTTGAGGAGGCTGTTGCGGCAGGAATTACAGATATTCTCATCATCACAAACCGTGGCAAAGGACTTATGGAGGATCATTTTGACGCTTCTCCCGAACTTGAAAGTCTGCTTGAAAAGAGCGGCAAAACAGAATTTCTTGAAACAGTCAGAAATATTTCAAACCTTGCAAACATTTCTTTTATCAGACAGAAAGAAATGAAAGGCCTTGGACATGCCGTTCTCAAAGCAAAATCTTTTGTAGGCAATGAACCTTTTGCCGTTATGTACGGTGACGGCGTTATTACAGGCAAGGTTCCTGCAATCAAACAGCTCATCGATCATTACGGTGAATACGGTGAAGGAGTTGTAGGTGTTAAAAAGGTTGACGCCAAAGATATTCACAAGTACGGTTCGCTAAAAGTTGAAAATATGCACGACAATATTTTTGCCTGTACGGACATGAAGGAAAAGCCACAGACTCCCGAAGAAGTTCTTTCGCTTTATTCGATTCTTGACAGATGCGTGCTCCCGGCTGAAATTTTCGAAATTCTCGAAAATACAAAGCCCGGAATCGGCGGAGAAATTCAGCTTACAGACGCAATGAGAGAGATTGCAATAACAAAAGGAATGACGGCCGTTGAGTTTGAGGGCAAGAGATACGATATGGGCAATAAATTTGGAATCTTGCAGGCTCAGATAGAAATTGGGCTTGAACACCCTGAAACAAAAGATTTATTGAAGGATTACATAAAAAATCTTGCAAAAACTTTGTAAAAAGGTATTGCAATTTTCAGAAAAGTGCAGTATAATGTGCTGCAGTTAAATATTGGATTCAAAAAAACAAGGAGGATTTCACATCATATCAGTGCGAAATCCTCTTTTTGCTTTTAAGAACTATTTTAATTCTTTGTTATTCAATTGTTATTTCATAAGGGCAACAGTTTTCATATATATAGTATGATTTGAATCCGGCTTTAAAAGCAAGCTCTATTCCCTTTTCAATATCTCTGCCGACATCATTTATATTGTGTGCGTCACTTCCGAGGGTTATGTACTTGCCTCCAAGGTCGTGATAGCGTTTAATTTCATCAAATGCAGGGAGAGTTTCACCGAGCCCCTTGAACAGTCCCGAAACATTAATTTCAAGAGCCTTATCCTTTTTAATAAGTGTTTCGTAGATAAGGTCAATCTTATCTCTGTACGGTGAAAGACTCGGAATAACGCCCGTGTCACGCTTAATATATCTCAACGGATATGTAAGGTGTGCAAGAGTACAGAAGCTGTCAAAAGAGGCGGTTTCGAGAAGTTCATCAAAGTACATATCGAGAATTATATGTGCATCTTCTTTTTTGAAGTCCATATAATAAAAATCCGGTCTGTTTCTCAGGTTATGCACGGATGCGATTATTATGTCAAAATCTCCAAAACAAAGTGCTTTTTTTGTACATTCGTCATTGTGCATCGGCTCACCGAGTTCAATGCCTCTCAGTATTTTGATTTTCCCCTTGTATCTATCTTGCATAATCGAAGTTTCATAATTCGATTTTGGAATTAATTTGTTGAAATCTCCGTACTCACTTTCAGAGCCGAGCAAAATCTCGGGAGCTTCGCAGTGGTCGGTGATTGCAAGTGCAAAAAGTCCCTTGTTACAGGCACTGTTGCACATTTCTTCAACTGTATTTTCAGCATCAAAAGAGTTGCTTGAATGGGTATGAATATCACATATTTTCATTAGTAAAACACCTCACAAAAAAGATGATAACATATGAAAAAATTTTTTTCAATATTGCACTTTACTTTATTAAAAATTAGTTATATAATATGCACAAATAAAGAAAAGCAGTTTTATGCAGAATCCCAACGAAAATCTGCATAAACAGGAGGTAAAAAATGAAGGCAGTTATCACAGTAATCGGTAAAGACAGCGTTGGAATCCTTGCAAAAGTTTCAGAGGCCTGTTCAAAGGCTGATGTTAATATCGTGGAAGTAACACAGAGTGTTCTTCAGGATATGTTTGCTATGATTATGCTTGTTGAAATTGACAAATCCAACATCGGATTTGAGCAGCTCCGTACAAACCTCAAAGCAGTCGGAGAATCAACAAATACAAAGGTTCATGTTATGCACGAGGACATCTTTAACAGCATGCACAGAATTTGATCAGTGCTACCGAATTGAAAGGATATACATAATATGTTAGAAACAAGAGATATACTTGAAACCATAAATATGATAGACAATGAAAACCTTGATGTAAGAACAATTACAATGGGTATTTCATTGCTTGACTGCATTGACGAGGACATTGATAAGGCTTGCACAAAGGTTTATGACAAAATCTGTCGAAATGCAAAAGACCTTGTTAAAACAGGTGAAGACATCCAGAAGGAATTTGGTATTCCGATTATCCATAAAAGAATTTCAGTTACCCCTATCGGTATGGTAGCCGCTCCGTGCCAGAGCAAGAATGTTGTCAAGTTTGCCCACACTCTTGACAAAGCCGCAAAGGAACTCGGCGTAAACTTCATCGGCGGTTATTCCGCTCTTGTTCAGAAGGGTTTTGCAAGCGGTGACTACGCTCTTATTGAGAGTATTCCACAGGCCTTGAGCGAAACCGATTTCGTTTGTTCATCCGTAAATATCGGTTCTACAAAAGCCGGCATCAATATGGATGCTGTTAAGATGATGGGTAAGGTCGTTAAGCAGGCTGCAGAAGTTACAGCCGACAGAAACTGCATCGGTGCCGCAAAGCTCGTTGTATTCTGTAACGCTCCCGAAGACAACCCGTTTATGGCGGGTGCTTTCCACGGTGTCGGTGAAGCCGATACTGTTATCAATGTCGGTGTATCGGGTCCCGGCGTTGTAAGAGCCGCTCTTGCAAAAGACGGTGCAGGAAAAGACATCACGGAAATTGCAGATATGGTTAAGAAAACTGCATTCAAAATCACCCGTATGGGACAGCTTGTTGCAAGAGAAGCAAGCAAGCGACTTTGTGTTCCCTTTGGTATTGTTGACCTTTCACTTGCCCCGACACCAGCTGTCGGTGACAGTGTTGCATATATTCTTGAGGAGATGGGACTTGAAGTGTGCGGATGCCACGGTACAACCGCCGCTCTTGCACTTCTTAATGACGCTGTTAAAAAAGGCGGCGTTATGGCTTCTTCCCATGTCGGCGGTCTGAGCGGTGCTTTTATCCCCGTTTCCGAGGATGCAGGTATGATTCATGCCGCTACTGAAGGTTACCTTGATATTACAAAACTTGAATCAATGACAGCCGTATGTTCGGTTGGTCTTGACATGATTGTAGTACCCGGTGACATCACTCCCGAGGTTATCTCTGCAATTATTGCAGATGAGGCTGCAATTGGTATGGTAAATACCAAAACAACTGCGGTAAGACTTATTCCGGCTATCGGAAAAAGTGCAGGCGAAGAACTTAATTTCGGCGGACTGCTCGGCAGAGGTCCCGTTATGCCTGTAAGGAAAGGTTCACCGGAGGCATTTATTAAGCGTGGCGGAAGAATTCCGGCTCCGCTTCAGGCGCTTAAAAACTGATTTTTCACGGGGGTGGTTTTATGGAGAATATGATTAAAAAAATCGTTGATGCCGACAACGAAGCCAAAGCCATGGAAAAGGATACTCTTGAAGAAAAAGAGGAGCTTTCCAAAACTATTGAAGCCGAAACGAAGAAGATTTATGACGACTTCATGGCAAAAGCTGAAGAGGTTGTGAAACGCAACGACATTCAGGAAACAAAGAAAGCCGAACAGCAATGGGAGGAAATTCAGAGCAAGCACAATTCAGTGCATATCAAGCTTGACTCTGATTTTAAACTCAACTGTGACAAGTGGGTTGACGAAATCGTCAAAAGAACGGTTGCACAGTAACATTCCATTTACTGTTTACAAGGAGGTGTATGCGGATAATGTCAAAAACTTCGTTTGCAGTTCTGACAAAAGCAAGGTCAAAGTTCGGCAACAGACTTACCGAAAAGGATTACCAGAGTTTGCTTGCATGCCAGAGCGTCGGAGAGATTATGTCGTATCTTAAAAATAATACGCATTACTCCAAGGCTCTGACGGATGTCAGTGAGCGTGAAATTCACAGAGGACGGCTTGAGGCTCTTTTGAGGCAAAACCTTTTCTATGAATTTGACTCTTTGTGCAGATACGATTCGAGCGTAAGCTCGGGTTTGTCATCGTACATTATCTCGACATTAGAGGTTGAGCAGATTATAAGATTCCTTATCCTGCTCAGTTCAAACTCGACTGACAAGTTCATCTATCAATTCCCGGGGTATATTTCAAAGCATACGGAAATAGATGTTAACAAGCTTGCCAACGCAAAAAATTATGAAGAGTTTCTGAACGCCACACAGTCCTCCCAATTCTACGATATTCTCAAGCAATTTTCTCCAGATGAGAAAAATCGACTTCCAATATCGGACATTGAGAACAAGCTGTATAACTTGGTGTTCGGAAAACTGACAAAACTGATTAAAGCTACAACAAAAGGACAGGAAAAGCACGAGCTTATCAATTTTTTCTTTACGATTAACGATTATAATATTTTCTCGAGAATTCTGAGATTGAAAAAGTATTATAAGCTTTCTCCCGATGATATCAAAGCAAACCTCTTGCTTGATTACACAAATCTCAGCGAAAAGACCGTTGACATGATGTGTAAGGCGGAATCTTCGGGCGAGATATTCTCAATTATGCAGAATACGCATAACGGAAGATTGATTGATAAAATCGGATATGTTTATGCAAGCGATATTTCACCGAGAGTAAAATACAGGCTTGCAAGGAAAAATATGCACTTTTCCAACAACCCTTCGGTTGTAATGATTTCATATGTTTTTGTTGCCGAAACAGAGCTGATGAATATTGTCACTTTGATTGAGGGCACAAGATATGAACTTGACAATAAAATTACACAGTCATTGCTCATTAAATGATTATTTGACTGTCAAGAAGAGGTGATTATAATTTGGCTGTTTCAACCATGCAGGCCGTAAGCATTATCGGACTTACAAGGGATATTGATAATGTAATATCGGTACTTGGTGAATCAGGTGTGTTCCATCCCGATGATGTTTCATCTTTCTACAGCAACACAAAGGATTTTACACATCTGCAATCAAAAAACATCTATGCTGAACCTCTTAACACTCTTAAAGCAACATTAAGCCTTACAAAACGCAAGTTTAATCTTGTTGATGTAAGTGACTTTAATCCGACCTTTAAAGAAATTGAGCTGTTTACAAATCAGATAAACAGCGACATTGAAGTTCTTGCAGATGACAGGCTGTTTGTTGAAGAGCAGTTGATGCAGGCAAAGGAAAATCTTGTTGAAACAACACACTTTGTCGGACTTGGGGTTGAAATTGAAAAGGTTTTAACCTTAAAGTATATCAGTTCACGCTTTGGCAGATTGCCTAAGGAAAGCTTTGAAAAGCTTTCAGCCTATAAAGATAATCCTTATGTGGATTTTATTGTCTGTTCCGAGGATAAATCACATTATTGGGGCGTTTATTTTGCTCCGATTGACAAAACCGAGGAAATTGACAGAATCTTTTCAGGATTGTACTTTGAAAAATGTGATGTTCTCGGAGTTAATGACACACCGAGAATTCATCTGAAAAAACTTGAGAGCCTTATTCCCCATCTTGAGGAAAAGCTTAAAGAAGCTCAGAAGCGAGTTGACGATTATGTTGACAAGTATGAGGTTAGAATCTGTAAATATCTTTCTAAGCTTGAAGAGCTTAATCTTTATGCCAAAATCCGCACAAAAGCATTGCAATACAGCAAAAGCTTTATCATTGTAGGTTGGGTTCCTACAGAGGATGCTAAGCCTCTCAGACGCAGACTCAAAAAAATTGCCAGCGTCAATGTAGATTTTTCAGACGGCAAGACGGAGATTGCAAAATCGCCGCCTGTCAAACTCAAAAACTGTTTCCTTGCAAAACCGTTTGAATTTTACACAGAGATGTACGGTGTTCCGAAATATAACGAAATTGATCCGTCACTCTTTATCGCTATCACTTATGTCATTATATTCGGCATAATGTTTGCTGACCTCGGTCAGGGCATTTGTGTATCAATTGTCGGTGCGCTTATGTGGAAACTCAGGAAAATGAAAATCGGTAAGATTCTTGTGCCGTGCGGAATTTCTTCTGCGATATTCGGCTGTGTGTTCGGAAGTGTGTTCGGATTTGAGCATGTGCTTGATCCTCTTTATAAGGCACTCTTCGGACTTGATGAAAAACCGATTGAAGTAATGTCATCAGGCTCAATTGTAATGATTCTTCTTGCGGCTGTTGCAATAGGTATTTCGCTTGTTGTGGTTGCTATGGGACTTAATATTTACAGTTCCTTCAAGCAGGGAGATGTTGGAAGAGCCTTGTTCGGATCAAGCGGTTGTGCAGGTCTTGTATTCTACTGTTCAATTATTTTCGGTGTTGCAGGACAGCTCGTATTGGGTCTGCAGGTATTTTCCCTTGCATACATTCTTTGCCTTATCGTTCTCCCCTATCTGCTCATCTTCTTTGGTGAGCCTCTCGGACTTCTTATCGCCGGTGAAAAAGACTGGCAGCCCGAAAGCTGGGGCGGATATATTCTTGAGCATGCTATCGAGTCAATCGAATTTTTGCTTGAGTATGTTACAAACACGGTAAGCTTTTTAAGAGTCGGTGCATTCGTTCTTGTACACGCAGGTATGATGACGGTTGTTTTCGTACTTGCCCAAACAGCTCCCGCAGTAGCATACTGGCCCGTAGTTGTTTTTGGTAATGTTTTTGTAATGGTTCTTGAGGCGCTTCTTGTTGCAATTCAGGTGTTAAGACTTGAATATTACGAGATGTTCAGCCGTTTCTATTCCGGTGAAGGCAGACCTTACGAACCTGTTAAATTAAATATTGATTGATAATTTTTTGGAGGTATTATTATGTTATTCAATTTAATTATGTTAGCTGTTCCGGTAGTATTCCTTTGTGCATCTGCAATTCTTGCAGTAAAGGCTTTTGAACACGGCAAGAACAGAAAGAAAACAGTTCTTACTCAGATTTGCTCATTCGCTGCTGTATTTGCATTCTGCATGGTATGCCCTATCGTAGCAAGTGCTGCTACAGGTGATGCCGCTGCAGCTACATCGGGTATGGCTGACGGTCTTGCATATATCGGTGCCGCTCTTGCAACAGGTCTTTCATGTATCGGCGGTGGTATTGCCGTTGGTAACGCTGCTCCTGCCGCTATCGGTGCTACAAGTGAAGATCCTAAGGCATTCGGTAAGGCAATCATCTTCGTTGTACTTGGTGAAGGTATCGCTATTTACGGTATGCTCGTTTCAATTCTTCTTATCTTTGCAAGATAATTTAAGCGATTTAAGTTTCGTTAAGGATTGATTATTATGAAATTTTTTCTTATAAGTGATAATGTCGATACCAAAATGGGTATGAGATTTGCAGGTATTGAGGGCGTAGTTGTTCATCAGGAAGATGAGGTACGCAGTGAGCTTGAAAAGGCTGTGAACAGGGATGATATTGCAGTTATTCTTATTACGGAAACACTTGTTTCGCTCTGTCCAGACCTTATTTATGACCTCAAGCTTAACCGCAAACAGCCGCTTATTGTTGAAATTCCCGACCGTCACGGTAACGGAAGAACCAAGGACAGTATTACAAAATATGTTCAGGACGCAATCGGCGTAAAGCTGTAATTATCACATATCTGAATTTATTCAGGGAGGTTATTTTTAATGGAAAACTCCAAAAACAAAACAGATAACTTTCTGAAAGCCATTAAAAAATATGCTGATGAACAAAGAAGTGCCATGCAGACAGAGGTTGCTCAGCTTAAAGAAGAAAAGCTGAAAGAGGCAACCGAAAAAGGCAGACATGACAGCGAAAAATATATCAAGGACAAACTTGAAGAATCAAGAAACAGGCAGACTGGTATTCTTGCAAAGAAAATTCAGGAAGGTCAGAAAAAACTGTTTCTCGAGAGAGCTGAAATGACTGAAAGCGTATTTAAAAAGGCTGAAGAAAAGCTTGTTGAATACACAAAAACATCAGATTACTCAAACAGCCTTGTAAAAAGTGCAAAGGAAGTTGCTAAGCTTTTTGCAGACAACGACTGTGTTGTTTATGTCAACGAAAGAGATATGAAGAACTCAGACAAAATCAAGGCAGTTTTTGCAGGAAGCACCGAGGTTGTTGCCGACAAATCAATTAAAATCGGCGGAATCAAAGGCTTTTGCAAGGCAATGAATATTGTTGCCGATGAAACTCTTGACAGCAAGCTCTATGCACAGAAAGAATGGTTTATTGAAAATTCCGGACTGAGTGTGCTTTAATCTTGCTGACTGTTAATTTCTTTTGAAAGAGATGGTAATAATATGGAAAACAACAATGTTATATATGGAATAAACGGACCTGTTGTTACCGTAAAAAATACCGACAGCTTTGAGATGATGGAAATGGTTCATGTAGGCAAGCAAAAGCTTGTCGGTGAAATCATCGGTATTACAGACGACATCACAACTATTCAGGTTTATGAGGAAACAACAGGACTTAAACCGGGTGACCCCGTTGAGGGTACCGGTGCTCCTATGAATGTTCTTCTCGGCCCCGGTATTATTGATAACATCTTTGACGGTATCGAAAGACCGCTGAAGGCTATTGAAGAAGAGGCAGGTGCGTTTATTAACCGTGGTTCTTCGGTTTCTGCTCTTGATGACAAGAAGCTGTGGAATGTTACAATGAAGGTCAAAGTTGGTGACAAGCTTGAGGGCGGTCAAATTTACGCTACTCTCCCCGAAACTCCTATCATTGAACACAGACTTATGGTTCCGCCTGAGCTTTCGGGTGAAGTAGTAAAGGTTAATCCCAACGGCGAGTACAAGCTCTTTGATACAGTTGTTGTAATCAAGGATGACGAAGGCGTTGAACACAACCTTACCCTTTGTCAGCAGTGGCCAATCAGAACTTCCCGTCCTGTTAAGGAAAGACTTACATCATCTGTTCCGCTTATCACGGGTCAGAGAGTTATTGATACTCTCTTCCCTATTGCAAAGGGCGGTACAGCAGCTATTCCGGGCGGTTTCGGTACAGGTAAAACAATGACTCAGCACCAGCTTGCAAAGTGGTGCGACGCCGATATCATCATCTATGTCGGTTGCGGTGAGCGTGGTAACGAGATGAGCCAGGTTCTTGAGGAATTCTCAGAGCTTATTGACCCAAAGTCACAGCGTCCTATGACCGACAGAACCGTACTTATCGCCAACACATCAAATATGCCTGTTGCGGCTCGTGAGGCTTCAATATACACAGGTATTACTCTTGGCGAATATTACAGAGATATGGGTTACCATGTTGCCATGATGGCTGACTCAACATCCCGTTGGGCTGAGGCTCTCCGTGAGATTTCAGGCCGACTTGAAGAAATGCCTGCCGAAGAAGGTTTCCCTGCATACCTTCCTTCAAGACTTGCCGAGTTCTATGAGCGTGGCGGTCGTGCCGAGGTTCTCAGCGGCGGCGAAGGTTCTGTAACGCTTATCGGTGCGGTTTCTCCGCAGGGTTCAGACTTCTCTGAGCCTGTAACACAGAACACAAAGCGTTTTACAAGATGTTTCTGGGCTCTTGATAAGGCTCTTGCTTATTCAAGACATTATCCCGCAATTAACTGGATGGACAGCTACAGCGAGTATTTTAACGACCTTGATCCGTGGTTCAGAGAAAATCTCGGTGAGGATTTTATTGAATACAGAAACAGAATAAGCGCACTTTTACAGGAAGAAAGTTCACTTATGGAAATCGTAAAGCTTATCGGTTCGGATGTACTCCCCGATGACCAGAAGCTTGTAATTGAAACAGCAAGAGTAATTCGTGTCGGTTTCTTACAACAGAACGCTTTCCATGCCGATGATACTTATGTTCCGCTTGAAAAGCAAAAGCTTATGATGAAAACCATTCTTCATCTTCATGCCAAAGCTAAGGATATAGTTGCTCAGAATATTCCGCTTTCCAAGATTCTTAACCTTGGTCTGTTTGATAAGCTTACAAAGATGAAGTATGATATTCCTAACAGCAAGCCTGAAATGTTTGACGATTACATTAAGGAAATTGACGAAAAGCTTGCTGCAATTTCTTAATAAGGAGGGAACGCAATAATGATTATAGATTATGTAGGCGTTAAAGAAATTAACGGCTCTCTTATAGTTATGGACGGTGTTAAGGGCGTTTCCAACGAGGAAATTGTTGACATTCGTCTTGATAACGGTACAATGCGTCAGGGTCGTGTCGTTCAGATTGAGGGCGAAAGAATAGTTGTTCAGGTTTTTGAGGGCACAAGAAGAATCAGCCTTAAAAACACAAGAACAAGACTTACAGGTCATCCTATGGAGATGCCTCTTTCCCCTGAAATTATCGGCCGTGTACTTGACGGTGCGGGCAAACCTATTGACGGACTCGGAGATATTTTCCCTGTTAAAAAGGCTAATATCAACGGTACTCCTATCAACCCTGTTTCCCGTGTTTATCCTAAAAACTACATCAACACAGGTATTTCAACCATTGATACGCTTATGACTCTTATCAGAGGTCAGAAGCTGCCTATCTTCTCCGGCTCAGGTATGAAGCATAATGACCTTGCCGTTCAGATTGTAAGACAGGCTAAAATCAGCGGTGCAAACAGCTCTAACTTCGGTGTTGTATTTGCCGCAATGGGTGTTCAAAAAGATGTTGCAGAATACTTTAAGAAGAGCTTTGAAGAAAGCGGCGTACTTTCAAGAGTTGTAATGCTTTTGAACCTTTCAAACGATCCTATCATTGAAAGAACTCTTACACCGAGATGTGCTCTTACAATTGCTGAATATCTTGCATTTGAGCTTGATATGCACATTCTCGTTATTATGACCGATATGACATCTTATGCCGAGGCTCTTCGTGAGTTCTCGTCATCAAAAGGTGAAATTCCGGGCAGAAAGGGTTACCCCGGCTATCTTTATTCTGACCTTGCATCACTTTATGAGCGTGCAGGTATGATTAAAGGTCACAGCGGTTCTGTTACACAGATTCCGATTTTGACAATGCCTAACGACGATATTACTCATCCTATCCCCGACCTTACAGGTTACATTACAGAGGGACAGATTGTTCTTGACCGTTCACTTCAGGGACAGGGATTGTATCCGCCTGTTAATGTTCTTCCTTCCCTTTCCCGTCTTATGAAGGACGGTATCGGTGAGGGTTACACAAGAGCCGATCACCAGCCTCTTGCAAACCAGCTTTTTGCTTCTTATGCAAAGGTAATTGACGCAAGATCGCTTGCATCTGTTATCGGTGAAGAGGAGCTTTCTCCTACTGATAAGAAGTACATTGAGTTTGGCAGATTGTTTGAATCAAAGTTCGTTAATCAAGGCTTTAATGAAAACAGAAGTATTGAACAGAGTCTTGACCTTGGTTGGGAATTGCTTTCAACATTGCCGAGAGCAGAACTTGACCGTGTTGACGATGCTTTACTTGATCAGTACTATAAGGGTGACAAATAATCGTTTGAAGAAAGGAGTGTGAGCATTTATGGCAGTACAGACAGTACCTACCAAGGGTAATCTTATGAATACTAAGAAATCCCTTGCACTCGCCAAAAACGGCTATGAACTGTTGGACAGAAAGCGTAACATTCTCATCAGAGAAATGATGACGCTTATCGACCATGCAAACGCAATCCAGCAGAAAATTGATGACGCTTATGCAGAGGCTTACACAGCACTTCAAACAGCAAATGTTACCAACGGCTTTTGTGAAGATATTTCTAACGCTATTCCCTATGAGAACGGCTTGAAGCTTGATTCAAGAAGTGTTATGGGTGTTGAAATTCCGATTCTCACTATTGAGGGACAAGAAGACCATCACTACCTACACTACGGTCTGCGCACAACAAATTCGGCAATTGATAAGGTTTATACAAAATTTACCGAAGTTAAAAACCTTACAGTTGAGCTTGCAGAGATTGAGAACAGCGTTTACCGCCTTGCCGATTCAATCAAGAAAACTCAGAAGAGAGCAAACGCTCTCAAGAACATTATGATTCCCCGTTTTGAGGAAACAGTTAAGTTCATTTCCGACGCACTTGACGAAAAGGATCGTGAGGAATTCAGCCGACTCAAGGTAATCAAGAAGAAAAAGCAAAAAGATGCTGCTTTGAAAAAAGCTAAAGAATTAAGTGCTGAAAGCGCATAAATTATCAGCCCGACCGTAATTTGGTCGGGCTGTTTTAATGCAAATACAGAAATAAAAAAAACGGGTTGACAAGTTTTCAGCAAGTCAATCCGTTTTTTGTTTTTGATTTTTTATCACTTACGGTCAAGTTTTCTTCCGTGCATTTTCTCTTTTGTCTTTGTACCCTTTACTTTGAAGATAATCAGGTATCCTGCAAGAAGCGCAAGGAATGTTGTCTGAGTATAGAACAAGGCGTAATCTCCGCTTGAAAAGCCCTTACCGTGCTTTACAGGCTTGTCCTCAGGCTTTTCTGTGGGAATAGGCTCAATGCCGTCATAATTGCCCGAAATCACCGCCTCATCGGGCGAAGACGCCGCAAATACACTTACACAAAAGGCTGATGAAAAAGTCATCAGAACAGCCATTAACAAGGTGATTATAAATTTAGTCTTTCTCATAATATTTCCCTTTGTAAAAATTAAGATTTAAAATAACTACAGTTAATTGTATCACAAGAGAAATATATATGCAACTGCTCTTTATTCTTCTGTCCAAACCTCTTTTGCCATATTGAAAGCTGCCCAAGCTTTTGACCATCCTGCATAGAATGCGGAATGAGTGATGATTTCTGCAATTTCTTCCTTTGTAATGCCGTTGTTTTTGGCTGACATAAGATGATACTTAAAAGAAGAATCTACAAGTCCCTGTGACATAAGTGCAACAACTGTAACAAGTGAACGGTCACGAAGTGAAAGTTTGTCTTCCCTACTCCACACTTCACCGAAAAGCACATCGTCATTAATTTCTGCAAATTTCGGTGCAAACTCACCGAGTTTATCTCTTCCTGCTGTCTGTTTTACCATTGATATCAACTCCTAAAATTCGTTTATGATAGTTATTTTTAAATTATTTAAATCAAAGCGACTGCATCTTCTGCAATCTGTTCGGGTGTGAGGCGGTTTTCTTTGAGGACATCGGCAGGATTATATCTGTCAAGGAATTCCTTTTTAAGACCGAAATTGATAACCTTAACATCTGACGGACCGTAGAAACGGGCAATCTTCTCACCAAAACCACCGTCAAGCACACCGTCTTCAAGTGTTACAACAACATCATGGTCTTTCTTGAGACTTTCAAGAAGTTCTGTGTCAACGCCTGTAATGTAGTAAGGATTGATAAGAGTAGGCGCTGTGCCTGTTTTTTCTTCAATAAGCTTTGCAGCCTGTTCGCCCATTCCATAGAATGAACCGAGTGCGATTACGGCAATCTTACCGCCCTGCTGAGCAACTTCATATTTATTAAGTTCTGCAAAATTTTTTGTGCAAGGCTTGCCTGTTGAAACAAGTTCTGCAACAGGAACACGAATTGCAACAGGGTAATCTGTCTGCTCAATGCTCCAGTCGAGGACTGCAAGGTAATCTTCCTTAGTTGTCGGAGCGATATAAACAAGGTTAGGAATGTTTGAAATCATGGGAATATCAAAAATTCCGAGATGCGTAACATCTGTCATACCGTTTACCGACGCAGTCTGAACAAGGATTGTTGCAGGGTTTGAGTCAATGCACAAGTCCTGTGAAAGCTGATCGTAGGTTCTCTGGATAAATGAGCTGTAAACATTGAATACGGGCTTGCCGCCGTTCTTTGCGATAGCAGATGCCATTGCAACGGCTGTCTGTTCTGCGATGCCTACATCAAGAAACTGTCTGCCGAATGCTTTTCTCTCATCAGGAGTAAAGCCGTAAAGTGCGGGAGTGCCGGCTGTAATCGCCACAACTGACTTGTCAGACTTCATCTTATTTCTAAGATAATCTGTTGTAATTGAGCTGTAGTCCTCCTCATCAGGGAAATTAACAGTAGTTTTGCCTGTTTCAATATCAAACGGCATACACCAATGCCAGCTTTCTTTGTCGGTTTCAGCAGGCTTATAACCTTTACCTTTAAGAGTGTTAATATGAACAACAACAGGATGATCAATGTCTTTTACAGACTTAAAAGCCTTGATAAGCTCTTCAATATTGTTGCCGTCCTTGACATATACATAATCAAGCCCCATTGACTTGAAAAGATTACATTCAGCCTTGCCGTCTGTGTCACGAAGAAGTTTTAGATTTTTATAAAGTCCACCGTGATTTTCTGCAATCGACATTTGGTTATCATTTGCAACAATAATCAGGTTTGAATCCATTTCACCGGCAACATTAAAACCTTCAAGAGCCTCACCGCCGCTGATTGAGCCGTCACCGATAAGTGCAATAACATTACCCTTGCCGTTTGTTACATCTCTGCCCCTTGCAAGTCCGCAGGCAAGGCTGACAGAGGTTGATGTATGACCGACAGTAAACATATCGTGTTCGCTCTCTATGGGGCTTGCATAGCCTGTTACATCATCGTAATGCTCCTGTGCAATATATGCCTCTTTTCTGCCTGTGAGGATTTTATGAGGATATGACTGGTGTGATACATCAAACACAAACTTGTCCTGTGGTGAATCAAATACATAATGAAGGGCAATTGTAGCCTCTACAATACCGAAATTCGGGCCGAAGTGACCGCCGTGAACACTTGCACGGTGAAGTAAAGCGTCACGCATCTCCGATGCAAGAGCGTTAAGTTCATCAATACTGAGTTTCTTAACATCCTGCGGTCCGTTTATTTTTTCAATATACATCGTAATCAGAGCTCCTTATCATATAAATTTTAAATATAAATCAGAGATATCTCTCTTTAGCTATATTATATAACCTCAAGCTAACTTTAGGTCAAGAGTGTTTTTAAAAAAATTATCTTTTGTATTCTTTTTTATGTATATCGTTACAACGCAATAGCATAACCCTCGACAGGTAACTATAATTGAAACAGGCACTTACATAATTGCAAGTGCCTGTTTCATGGCTGAGCCGGCGGGATTCGAACCCACGGGTGACGGAGTCAAAGTCCGTTGCCTTACCGCTTGGCGACGGCTCAGTATATATTCTACTTTTATTGATTATTAAAAAAACAAGCCGCCAAAGAATTTCTTCAGCGGCTGTTGGTGACCCATCGGAGATTCGAACTCCGGACACCTTGATTAAAAGTCAAGTGCTCTGCCAACTGAGCTAATGAGTCAAATGGGGTGGAATGCCGGATTCGAACCGGCGGTCTCCAGTGCCACAAACTGGCGCGTTAACCAACTACGCTAATCCCACCATAAGTGGCGCGCCAAAAGGGACTCGAACCCCTGACCTACTGCTTAGAAGGCAGTTAGTCGGAGTGCCTACTTTTGGCTTAAACACTACATTTTTTGAATTCAAAATTTGAATTTGACAACAGTTTGACAACAGTTGTGACTTTAAAAATGTTGTCTGTTCTCAACTCAACAGTGACTATTATAACGGATGGAACGAATAAAGTCAAGAGTTTTTGAAAAAATTTATGGTAAAATTTTATGAAATTTCAAATTTTTCTTTCAAGTAAAATAAATTCTCGACCTTCGTTCGTTTCAATCCACTTCTCAAGGGAACTTTCTCTAACAACATACCTATTTCCCACTTTAATTGAAGGAAAGCCTTTTTGTCTAACCATTTTATATGCAGTGTTTTTACTGACACCAAAAATTTCCATAATATCCTTTGGAGTAAGCATTGGTTTCATATGAACACCTACCTAACTAATATTAAATTGTTATTATCTATATTTACTTTTCAATCAATTTCAATACGCTTTTTAGCGTTGCTTTCTTACCGTTCAACTTAAATTCATACCCATTTTTGTTCATGCTTTTAAGCTGGCTTTCCGTTGGCAAACAACTTGTATCACTACACATAAATTTGCCTTGTCCGTCTTTATAAACCTCAAACAACATTCAATCCATTCCTTTCTCTATCCTCTTTAATAGCATCCATTTTATCCTCTCGGTCAATGTAATCCACAATTAGTTGTACAGCTTTATCGTACCCCTTTTGGTTGCCTTTGATAATTTCATATGGGATATTCTTTTCGATTAGCATTGATTCAATTCGTGTACCTATATTATTTGCTTCAATTTCGGTTTGTAATCTGCCATTTGGATTATATTTTTTAACAGGCTTAACAAAGAAGTTTAAGTTATCAAAGAGAGAACTAAACGCTTCGGCGGTATCGTTTACACACTTTTCAATAGATTTTGAGGGGTAAAAACCACACTTTTCAAATGAGTTATAAATTTCGGTCAATAGGATTGGCGAGTCAGTTACAATTACTCTAACCTGATTTCTCAGTCTCCAAAATCTTTGTGAGTGTAAACCAAGTATATATAATTGGTTAGTTAAGGCAGTATCATTATGCTCCCATACTATATCTTTAGCCGTTTCAGTGACAAGTTCTGTGTCAATACCCCTCATTTTCAACTGACTAAATATATAAGCAGCCCCTGTGGATTTACCACAGGAAGGCTGACCATAAAGATTAACTACAATTGTTTGTTTACTCATTCAATTCTCCCGACTTTTCCCATTCGATAACTTTCCACAAGTTAGCAATTTCTGCAATGCTTACTTCTTTATTGTCAATTTCTACAATTGTATTTCTTTGACCACAATCTGTCTCCCAAACCCAATACGATATCCAAGTCTCACCGTATTCATCAGACTTAAGGTTTAAACCTTTTTCGAGACAGTCAATAAGTTCATCTTCCATAGTTACACCATGATATGCAAATGGCGACACATACTCTAAAACCAAATCACTATACTCATCACCAAGATTCAAAATCTTATCTTCAAGTTCATGGATTCTTTGAATTTTGGTAAGATATTTTTCAAAATCGTTATATGTAATCACAGTTATTCCTCCTTACTGCTTACCTGTTGAGCCAAAGCCACCACGGCTTTTTGTGTCAAGACATTCTACTTCTGTAAACTCAAAATCAGGCTGTTTCTGTGTGATGCGAAACTGACAAATTCTATCGTTCTTATGTATGGTTGTATCTCTCATTGCAATCACGGGCATACCCCATTGGTCGTTATCACCCGAATAGGAGTTGTCAATTACTCCCATGTGATTTGTTTGAATAATGCCATAATTTTTGTAAGTGCTACTTCTTGGCACAATGTGAGCCTCATAGCCAAACGGCAACTTCATTCCTACTCCGAGTGGAATAATAGTAAACTCACCCTTTTTGAGTGTGACATCTTTGGCTGCCCTTAAATCAACCAAATCTCCGTTTGGAATTTGCTTAATCTTTTCGATGTCTGTAAAGTATTTAATTTTAATTTCCATATTTAACTCTCCTTAATTATTTTTTATCGCTAAACGCTTTGACGATTGCAGATATTATACTGAGTAGCGAACTAAAAATTGTGAAACCCCATACTGCAATAAAACATCCGTTAGGCACTATAACCCCATTTGCGTTGAGTAAATAAAGCGATATAAGAAAAAATATCATTCCCATATATTTGTCGTCCTTTCTATATTAATCAATCATATCTACATAGTTATACAAAATATGCTTTTGCTTTTCTGAATCCGAACCAAATGTAACATCAATGTGATAATGTCCCATATACCAATGCTCATAATCCAACTTGTCATCAATGTGCTGTAGGTATTCGGTTAAAGTGTCCGGACTGTATCTCATATTAATACAACTGGTGATAAATTCGGTTGGAGCACAGTGCGTAATTACACAATCTACCTTCCAGTTACACTTATCAAGATTTGTCAATCCTTCCTGCATTTCAGCTTCATTGGGTAATTCTTCTTCCCACCAGTCAACATTCTTTGTGCGATACTGTATATCATGGCTTGATGCACCGCCCATTGTAAAAAATGTTTTGCCGTTAATTTCAAACACTTGTCCACGCATTAGATGATAAATATTATCTTCAATCTGATGTACCTTTCCACCCCATTTTTCAGTTACAGGGTAACGATTCAGCAAGGGGAATTTTTCGTGGTTTCCATCTACAAACAAGGTTGTCCACGGTTTGTTATTAAGCCAATCTCGCCAATACATTTCAGAATTTCCATTATTCCACACTAAGCCAAAGTCACCACAAATAATTAGGTAATCATCTCGTGTTAAATTGTTGCCCATTGGAAATCGTTTAGAACTTAGTTTGTGTATGTCATATTCACCATGTAAATCACCAGTAATGTAAAACATATATTTCACCTCTTTCCTTTTAAATCCTAAATTTTATTCTTCCCACCATGGTTTGCATGATATTTTTAATCCACTTGTTAATGTTTGAATCATTTGTAAAATATCATTATTGTCAAATACTGCAAATAAATCTGTATCTCTGTATTCCCCAATACTCCAATCGAAATCAAACACCTCTCCATCTTGAGGGATTATACATTTTGCACCAAAATCGCCGTCAGTCACCATAAGTTCTGAAGTTAGCACATCTGGTGTATATCCTGCAAAAACAATACCTCCGTCTGGAAATTGTGCTATTAACGATTTCAACTCACTTTTTGATAAAACTTTCATTCTTCCACCGCCATATATGTTTCCTCAAAGATATCCTGTCTACAAGGATAAATCTCACCTCTGACATCCTGAACTATGTAGCTATTTAAGTCACACTTCATTTCACCTTTAAGTGTATGAATATATAAACTTCCATCATCTTTAAAATAAAGCAAACCGTCTTTATACGCTTTAATTGCCCATTCAGGAATACAATATTTTCCATTTTCAATAAAATCGCCTTTGTACTGAAAAGCTTCAATCGGTATTGCTTTTTTAATGTATTTCATATTATATTTGCTCCTTTAAATCAATATATTTACTAATATTACACCTATAACAAAAGCTATTCCCAACTCTGTGTAACGATAAATAGCTTTATGTAATTTTTTATTTACATAATACTGGTTTCGCTCTCTAATACGAGTTGTTAAATTAAGCGATAAACAAAACCATAATACACATACAGATATGAGATATATGGTGTCCTTCATAACATTCCTCCTCAATTAATCCATTTAACAATTGTGTTTCCTTTATATCCCTTTTGCCACACATACCAAGCATAAGCTACGGCACTTGATGTTGTGCTTTCAAAATCTCCATTTTTAGCACATAAAAGTCTTGAACTTGATACATAGATTGTCTGTGGCGGGGTGTTATCAAACAACTTTCTTCGTTTCTTACCCTCAAGAAATTGCAGTTTAAGAAACATTGCCACTTTGTTGCCTGTTGTAACTGTATCTAACGCTTTTTCTACAAATTCATAAGCATATTTATAAGGTGGGTTTGTAATAATACTGCCGTTCCACGAATTAGGTTTTGACTCTGCTAAAAAATCGAATGTTTCAGACATTCCTCCGTCACGATAAATTAAATCTGTTGACTTAACATTATAACCGTGAGCCTCAAATACTTTAGACAAATGGCATTCTCCACAAGCACATTCCCAAATGTCAGGAGCGAAATCTTCTACTTGAAGTAGAAGTTCAGCAGCTTTAGGTTCTGTGGCATAATAATCATTTGTTTCCCTCTCTTTAAGAGAGTGGTTAGAAGCGCCTAAAACGGAATGAACACTTTTACTATTTCCTGTCCAGTCTTTCAAATAATTCCTCCTTTTAAATATTTAACACAAGTTTTTAATGTGTTTTCAAAAAATCTATCCCATTCGTTTGATAAATTGTATATGTTTGACTTCTTCATCAAGTCAGTGTTCAAAAACATATCTTCAACAAAAACAACTGATGGTATTTTATCGACCAACACAAAATTCTTGATATTGTGAAACACAATCCAAGCTTCATTTCTTAACACAATATCTCCCCAACTGTCGGGATACATAAATTTATCTAAGTAATTTTTGTCGCAATTAAAATATTTCTGTAGTCTGTATGTAAGCGGTGTACCCATGTCTTTAGGGGTAGGCTTGTGCGATTTAGAAAAGAAATCCCTATGCTTTATCCATAAGTCATTGTCCTTTATAAAACAATGACACTTGCATTTATTCGGTATAAAGTCAACAATAAAACTCGGTTTAATGCCTTTTAATTCTACTGGCTTAACAAGTTTTGGTTCTCCGTATAACCTATATGAATAAATTTCGCAATAAGGCGAGTCGGAAAAGTATTTTTCACAAACTTTCTGCGGTGTTGACATTTCATATGTACAAGGTAACACTTTACAATCATTAGAAACGAACTGATAGTCGGTATAGTCAAAATAACTGTTATCATTATAGTCTTTAATCAAACGGAATCTCAAAACCCCATATGCTGTATCTGTTTTGTACCACTCACGATCACAATTATTGTTTCGATGTTGAATGCCTTCTAACATTGCATTTTTCAGCATTTTGTTAATATACGATAAGTAGTCCCTATTCTCATAAAGTGTTACATTCTCAACGACTTCATCTTTAAAATAAGTTATTGCATCCGTTTCGGTTTTGGCATACACGATTGGTTCATACTCTTTATCTTTTAGTTTTAATTTCCATCGTCTCATTGATTGCTATTAAATGTCGAGTTCCCTTTCTGACAGAATTTCTCTTGCTAATCTCATTGCGGAACTGTGAGCGAATTTACCAAAGTCGTGACCAACCATTTCAACAACATCTTTTTCTTCTTTAAGACAATCATAATAAATGTCTTTTCCAATATTTTTAGCAATTATTCCCATTTCTGTATTGCTCCAATTTTCAGGTATAACTCCATTATCAACCATTTTATGTATAAGTTTACGAACTCTTGCTTTAGTAACAACCGTGCTTACTAAACGCTGATTCTCCGCTTTTTTGGCTAATGCGTCTGTGTCAACCATATGACTTTGTTTGTGTCCTTTCGTTTCACAAAACTGTTCACATACAAGCTTCACATAAAACGGCAATCTTGTGTTTGGATTATTTAAAGTTGTTTGGTTTTTTACAACTACACCTTCTCCGTATTCGCCACCCATTTGTGTTTTACCGATATAAGATTTCACATCGTCCCAACTCGTAAACCTACCTTTGTAAAAAACAGGAACAAATGTGAGATTAAGTTCTTTTACAATTTTTTCTGTTTCTGTTTGTTTTAAATACTGTTGTGTGTTGGTATCATATACATCATAACAATATGCTTTGTGGTATTTGTTGTCAGGATATTTTACAGTATGGGGTACAAGCCACTCCATAAACAATATAAGATTACTCCCCAATACCGTTTTAATTAATTCTTTATCAAGTGTTTGAGACCAATTCCAAGCCCCTCTTAGAGTGTTGGTTTCGTCCAATTCCTTTCTACGACTAAACGCTTTGATGCTATCACTTTCGGCATCGTAACGAATTGAAAAGTTCGCTCCATCAATTTTCTCTTGAATTACAATTTCATCACCTTCCGAAAACGCATCTAAATAATTAGGTTTAAGTCTCTCAATATCTAAATAATGCTTCTGCTGTATAATAATCAATCCTTTCTCGGTTTTCTTCCACAACTGTATTTCTCAGGGCAATATCCAAGTGTTTCACATTTCGGTTGCATAACCATAGGAATTAGTGTTGCCCACTCTTCCGAATAGAGTTTTAACTGCTTTATGTATTCGTTAAAGAGTTCTCTATACTCCCAATATGCTCTCGAACACATTCTCTGTTCTGCCATACTAATAACATTTCTGACATTTCGCTTGTCTACAATTTTAGTCGCCATACCCAACGGAAGTAACATTGCGGCATCCTCTCTCTTGACACCACTTTCTTCAAGATTTTGAAGTGTTTGGCTTATAGTGTCAATAGCGTTGTTGTACCAAGCTTTCTGTTCTTCGGTCTGTACTGTTTTGGGAATTATGTATTCAAAGTTATTGTAGTTGACATATCTTGTGCTACTTTGAAGTCGTGTAGGACTGCCACCAATATGTGTATACCATTCCCTAATTACTCTTGCTGAGTAACCTTCAATAATTGCTTCAATGTTTACAAATTCAAACACTCTACCGTGATTAGACTTAATACAATCAAGACCTCGTTTGTAGTTTTTTTCGCTGTCTGTAATATCTGCTCCCCAACATATACCTGCTCGTCTACCCATTAACGAAATTGGATCAATGGTTGTTTCTGGTAAGATTGTGATTTTACCCATTTAGTTTTCCTTTCTATGTATTTTTTATCAAAACAAATTACATCCTTGTTCTATAAATTCAACATTTTTTTGCCTGTACTCTTCGACAGCTATACCAAATTGTTTGCAAAAACATTTAGCACATAAAACTTCTCTATTATCTGGTTTATTCTCAAAGCGACCACATAACTTATAAAACATAGCAATTTCGTTTTCTTTCATTACACAACCACAATTTCCACAAACTTTATTAAAATATTTTTTAGCCATATTTTCTGAGAGTCCTTTAAGTTCGGCATACCATCTCACATTTTCTTCGGTTGGCTGCTTTTTTAGAAAAGCAGTGTTTTTACATACAGGTCTTTTCCAAGCTCCATTCACCCATTCTTGCTTGGTGTACCCTAACCTTTTACCTGTGGCTATATCATACTGTTGCTGTGCAGCCTTAACAAACCATTCATATTGATGTGGCTGATGTATTTTTATTAACTCATCTTCATAGTTTGAAGAATAAGGACAGATTACACATCCAACTCTATTTGCACCATTTAAGTATCTCTGGTTAATTGGTAGATTCTTTATCATCAGGAGTAGCCACACATCTATATTTTGTAAATCTATAATCGGAGCTAATTTAATCCATTTTTTTGGAAAACACGAAGAACCAAATAAAGATTTATTAAAATCATAATCCATAAAAAATTCATATTTTGCTCGCTTAGTGCTTTCAAACTTTCTAACACCTAATATCTGTGCAATTTCTGCTTCTTTGTCAAATACCTTTTGTGCTTGTCCTTCTTTATATACGGAACAACAGGAGCGTCTGAATATTGAAGGTAGCATGTAATTCTTATTTTGTATCCATTGTCTCCATCCTGTTTTGGGATTTACAATCCTAATCTTGGGGATTTGCTTAATTCTTTTATATACATCTGCTGTTTCGTTTGAAGTATTGAAAAATACAAATTCATAATCAGGTGCAAAACCAATAATATCTAACATATCATTCCAAATAGCCATTGTGAGTTCACTATCTTTACCACCTGAATGATTTATCTTATATATCTTTTGGGGATTGTTTTTTACATAATCAGATAGTCTGTCTACACATTTATTATATAAATTATTTACTCGTTCTTTTTCACGCTCTAATGTATCTTCCAGAGACACAGGGGTGTAGTTTTTAAATAAAGACCTGTTGTCTTTTATTACAGAAAATTTTCCTCCATTTTCAACTTTAAATTTCAGTAAATAATCTGAAGAATATAAATCTACCCAAACAGTTTTTGTATCGCCACCATATATCCAACACGCATCTGGAAGAGGTGCAATTTGAGGTAATCGTGATTCGATAAACTTTTTTTCTTCGGCAAAAATTGGCTTTGCTTTATATCTGTTAGTTGCTATCTCTGTTGATTGTTTTATTTTACTCATTACATCATCCTCTCTATATCTGATAAGTTGGAAATAATAATTGTGTTCGTGTCTTTATTATGTATAACTTTGGCATCGGTGTCTAAATGCAAGATTAGAGATTTGCTTTTTGCTCTATAAGGATGAAGAATAATCTGTGTAACAGTATCGGCAAATAACTTAAAACGAGAAGTTTTGTGTTCGATAACCGATAAATCAATCGCCTTAGTTTCAATATAAACTTCATTACACCAAACTAACCCATTATCAATGTCAATGTTATTTGCCATAAAGGTGCCGAGTTGCGACAATTCAAAATCTACCGTTAAGCCGTTTTCTCCAATAACCGTTATGTATGGTTTAAATTTAAACATTTTCAACCTCCTTAAAGGATATTCTGTCTGTCAGCATTCTACTTTCAAGACACATCTTGTAAGTACACATTGCTTCGAGTTGTCTTGAATAGATTGTCCTTGAGGGCTTTGGGACAAACGAAAGTTGTCCGTTGTCCCATTTATTAAGAAACACCCTCAGCTTACTAATCCTATCTACGAGTTCTTTGTACTCGGATAAAAGTCTGGTTTTATAGTCGTTCATTGGTTGTCCTCCTTTTCAAAATAGAATTTCACAGGCTTTTCAACTTCTGTGATTAACCCATATTTCTTAGCCAAACGATAAATAAAAATGTCTTTGAGTCTTGATGTTAGCTTTCCTAACTGCTTTCTGAAATCTGCAATAGGCATTGTTGATTTGTAGAAATTACACATTCTGCAAGCAGGATTATAATTTTCAATATCATTTGCACCGTTATACCAATACACACTTTCAATATGGTCAACTTGCATATCCTTTAGTTCAAGTTCACAACCACAATATGCACAATGTCCGTTGTATTTTTCATATACTTTAAGTCTTACTGGTTTAGGGATAGGTTTTCTTTTCATTTTATTACCCCTCAATTGTTTTTATTTCAAGCGTTGCTTCGTTAGCAAACTTAATGTAAATATAACGAGCTCTATATTCTAAGTAGCTAACTAATTGTGTTGGTGGCGTTTCGTTGGTAATCAATGCCGATATAATAGCCTTAATTGCTTGGTCAAATTCATTCTCCGATATTGTTAGTGATATACCGGCGTTAGGGTTGTCCTGCACAAAACTAAGCAAGGACTCATAATCAATGTTCTTATGCAAAACTAAGCTCCTCCTTTGACTTATACTTCTCTTTATATGAACCGTGTCTATTTGTGTGTTCAGCAAGCATTTCCCATTTACTATCTTCTACCAATTCGTCAATGAGTATCTCATCATAAACGCCCTTAAAATCGTTTGTAATTAACGAATCTTTATAGATGGTGATTGTGCCTGTTCTAAAGGAAATACGGTCATAGGTTAAATATGACGAAGTATTTAAGTATGTATCGCTCATAATCGCCTGTTCGAGAATCGAAACAGCAATTTCGTCAAAATTTCTGTTATCTTTAAGGACAATAAGGTAGTTGTAATTTTTGTTACTGCAACGCTCAATTGCTCTTTCAAGAGTTCTATCTGTCAAGTAATAAATCATATATGTCTCCTATCTGTTATCATCATACGAGCCACTCTCTTGTGGCAATGCGGACAATCTGTTATATACGCCAAATCGTCTGAAGTTAATATCAGTTTGTAGTCATCCTTATCTGCTTCAAAAACACACTTACATCTAAGACAATTAAATCTAATTATTGGTGATTTAAGATCGCCTTCTTTGAGAACTTGAATCATTTAATACTCCTTGCTATTATTATCATTGCCATACTCCTTCTGTGTCATATATATCTCCTATCTGCTACAATGATTCTTCATAGCTCACATTAGTTTTACAACAAGGACAATTTGCTGACATAATAAATGTATTGTATGATGTAAAACATTGTTTATAGCTTTCTCTGTCGGCTTCAAATACACACCCACAATTAGAGCAGACAAATCTCATTACAGGTGTTTTCAAATAACCTTTTCTAATAATTTGAATCACCTTATTCACCTCTGTGTGCAAATTTAACTACCGCACCAAACAGTTTACGCATACAATAGCGATCGTAAACATCTTCATTTGTTACATAGAAATAACCTTCTCTGTATTTGCGAACAACATCTTCTACATTGTTTCTTTGCACACCTTTTGCCTGTAAAAGCTTTCTAAGTCTCTTGTGTGTCATTACGACCTTCCTTTCGTTGCATTTGCAACATATTAAAATCTTTCTTTTAAAAATATTCTTGAATTTCGTATCCACACCACGGACACCGAATATACATGCAGTCATCATATATAAGGTCTCCATGATGTGTTTCGTTCACATTAAAACGAAATTGACAATGACATCTCAAACATTCTTTTTCATACATTGTTTCAACTACTTGCAATTCGGGTTTGCCCTGCCTAATAATTTCCATAGTTACACTCCTCTATTACATTGTGTTCTATATCACTCTCTATCCAATCATATTCTTGAATGTCGTAATACGCCTCAGCACACTCACGAGAACAGAAGATATTGTCGTATTTATCTCGAAAATATGTATAGTCATATCTTAATTTGTTACCACACTGATGACAGACTGCCATAACTGGCGGATCGAGAGCATGAGGACAACTGGGTTTGCAAGGCAAGTTTTTGCATACATTACACATCTAATTCTCCTCAAAATTAAAAATTCCATAAATTTCTGTGTTACACCAAGGACAAACAATCCATTCATCCCAGTCCTCGTCCTCCCAGTCGTAACTTATGTTTGTGGCATAATGTGTGTCATAATCATCATATTGAAATACACATCCACATTCTGAACAGGATATTGTATTTGGTTTTGATGGTTTGATTTGTAACTCAGGTTTGCCTTGTTTGATGATTTTCATTGTCACGCTCCTTTCTCAAAGTAGATAAGCGTTGTTCCATTTCATAAAGATATATAGTATTTTTAAGTTGTTGAAGTTTGTTATACAAGAGTTCTTTACGCTCTTCATAATCCTTAGCATTATTATCGTCAATCGCCCAATAAGCCCAACATTTCAACTCCCAATAAATGTCATTCCACATTTGCATACCCAGTTTTCTAACGCCAACATTCTGACGACTTACACTGTATTGACAATTTTCATCTTCGGTTATAATAATTGTGTCTGACAAATCAAACACAATCCAATAATTAATGCCCTCGGCATCGAAACATACAACTTCGGGTTTTTGATTGCTAAAAACATTGTAAAAGGCATTCAGTAGAACTATAGGCACATCGTCTATATAACTCAATTTACCTGTCCAATCGCCAATTGTAATATCTGTCCAACCGAATTGTGGCTTTGAAAGCATTAAATCACTCCTTTATATTTGCAGCCTTGATAGCTTCTAACAACCAAGCAATAACATCTACCGTCCAACCATTTCCTAAGCATTTATATGCTTGATTATCACTAACGACACTAAAGTCAAAGGTGTCTGGTACAGTTTGGAGTTTTTTACATTCTGCAACAGATAACTTTCTAAATTGATACAATCCATCGCTGAGGTTGATTGGATATGTATTTCCTTTAATGTTTACAGTTTTATCCGAAACACTGTAGCACAGGGAATTTTTGTTATGTTCTTTTTTTGAATTGAATGGTACTGCATATAACCCTGTTTTAGCTCCAACACCACCTCCATTAGCAGTTAAAGATACCCCTTTATTATCAACCGAGTACAAACGAAAACCTTGACTATTACTTAACTCCCCATTTGGTCTTGGCAAAGCACCAACTTTCTTAGGAGTGAAACCCGTTTCTAATGGTTCTGCTACCATAGTCCTTTGCTTTCTCTCAAGCGTATTCCAAATGACAGCTCCATTGTAACTTTTAGTCAAACAATAAGACTTATCTGTCCACGCTTTCCCGCTATCTAAGATATCCTTTACTTTAATTCCAAGATTTGGTGGTTGGTTTATTTGCACTTGCTGATAACTACCATCATCTTGTCTGCGACCTACCCAATACAATCTCTTTCGTTGTTGTGCCGATAGTGAAGCTGAATTAATCATTATAGCTTCAATGCCAAATGCTTCATCAATGCTTTTGCGTATATCTTTACTCATAGAATAGTTGTTTTCATAGATGAAATATTTGGGTTTAACTGTATTTAATGCCTTTATGTATTGTTGAAACAAATCCCATCCAAGACCGCTGGCTTCGGTTTCACGGTTTTTTCGTTGTGCAATTGACCAATAAGTACAAGGACTCCCCCCCATAAGAATATCAATATTTTCATATTGTTTATAATCAGTATCAAAAACATCACCGTGTTGTTTTATATTAGGAAAATTATGTTTAGAAACTTGAATTGCGTATTTATCTATTTCGTAGGCATCGTAATTTTTCACTGTAATGCCTGCTCGTTGCAAAGCAAGCATACCACACGACATTCCATCAAAAAGAGACAACACATTGATATTATTTAAAACTCGTGTTTTATTTGTCATTTTTACGCCTCCGTAATTGGCAATGGAGTTGTATGTATAAGCAATGCTGGATTTGTTACTGTATGATATTTTGCTATTGCTTGCGTGCATTCACCTACGGTATTTTTTAAATCTATTTCGGATTCAGTTTTAAACTTATGAATTTTATATATTCCAATAACTTCACTCAGCACTTCAGCACCACACATAATCATATCAATGGCGTTAGTCGAAAGGTTTTCGCTATCTGTAACACAAATCGCAACACTCTCTTTGCCATTAACATTTCGTGTTAGAACCATATCTCCTTTATTAAGAGATTCGTTATCTGGAACTTTGTATGTATATCTTTTTGCGTTTTTATCCTGTATGTGTCTTACTTGTACAATATACATTTATCATTCTCCTTCTTAATTCCATTTTTTCTTTGTAAGATAGGTTGGACGGAGCACAGAAGGTTTTAATAAGCTCCGAGTCAATGTTTTTGTCTATAATCATACTATTGTATTTCTTACCTTTACCTTTGTGTTTGTCTGTCACTACCTCAATCTTACTATTATTGCTAAATACAAACGAAGCATATCCTTTTGTTATGTGTGTGTAAATCAAATCATCACAATGCGATACAATATGATCACACACAACAGTAAAACCACTTCCATCTTCTTGCATTACGACAAGTACCATTAGCTCATTTAACTTTTGACACTCTTTAATGATGGCGTCAATCTGTTTTCTGCTCACAAAATGAATCATTTATCATTCTCCTTTCCATTTAAACAAACATTCAGTTTTATGCTCTTTATTTTGAGCGTTAATACTTCGTAATACAGGCTTTGACCATACTGTTTCAAAGTCATTTGGAGCATATTGTTCACTTATATATACATAATTATTTTTTGACAATCTTCTTGCAAAATTCCAAAAGTCAACATGATCAAAGTTTGTTGCAATTCCAAATTCTTTCGTATGAAAGTACGGCGGATCAAGATAAAAGCATACACCTGAATAGTCTGTTTTAAGATAACACTCATAAGATATGCAATCCAATGACACTGTCGATAAATCGTCTGCTTGTTTTTCAAGATTGCGCTTGCTTTCTTGATAATAGTCACGGATTTTATTACCGTTAGGTGTTTTTATGCTGGTAGGCTTTGCATACCCGCCATCAAACCATCTGCCATTATACGAAGCAAGAAAACCTACATTGCCAACATACCACTGTTCGTATTTGTCTTTATCTGTCCCGTTTTTCCAAGCATCTCTCACAAGGTTGTATGTATCTCTCGACACTTCATCAAGTAAAGGCTTTCCTTCTTGTACTCTTTTGAGCAATGCTATCAGATACGGGTTTATGTCAGAGCCTATACGCTCTTGGCAACGAATCTTATCAATTACATTACCCCCTCCAACAAAGGGTTCTATATATGTAGTCACATTATTGCTATCAATACATTCCTGTAATATTGGGACAATATATTTAGCAATACGAGACTTGCTTCCCATATACTTCATTGATATCTCCTTAATCTGTATAAATCGTAATTAAGTTGCCCAATTTACGATAACCGAAACAAAGATTACCACCATCGCAAATCAGAGCCTGTTCATCTTCTGTGAAATTGAACGGATTACTTAACACCTTGTATGTAATGTTACCGTAACCATATCCCTTCTGCGTGTAACACATATAATTCTGCAAATCGTCTTGTGTAACATCGTACTTCTTTGTGTAAAAGTTCAGCCAAATCAATTTTGCTTTCGGTGCAAGTTTCTTGTATATTGCAAGATTTTCTTCATGAAGTTCTTTCTCATTAGGCTTAAATGCCCACCCTGTATTTATCAATGAATTACCTCCTCAACAATCTTCGTTCTTGGGACATACATTCTTCTACGCTGTTTATCCTCAATTTTTCTGGTCTCTCCCAGAACTTTCTGTAATGATTTTAACGCATCAGAATGTGACTGAATCCATTCTACTAATGGAGCATTAAGTTCTACACTATCTTTTGCTTTTCTACGGTTCTCTCTAACTTTCGTTAAAGCTTTCCCAAGTTTGGCAGTGTCGTGATACGACACATCTTCAAGTTCAAGTTTATGTAAGATATCTTGTGTTTCGTAGTCGTGCAATGATTCGTTTTTAATATTGTTTTGAAAATCTTCAGTTGTTTGTGTGAAAAAGTTGATTGTATCTTCTAACTCTTTAGCTGTTTTGATTTTCGTCATCTCCTTTAATAATTTGTGATTAAAACTTCCGTTGAACTGTTGCCTGTTTTTACCTTAGTTTGATAGTTACAATTATTGTAATCTTTGATTAGATAATGTGTGTTGTAGTTCTTACTCCACTCTTTAAGAATTGTATTTTCTTTACCTTTGTGTTCTGTAACATTCGACAAAGCAAATTTGCCACCTTTTGAGTTAATAATGTCAAGTAAATTAAGAAGCTCTCTCTCATAATCTTCTGACCATTTACAAAAATAATCTCGTTCATATCCACCAACAGTAATAAGATAAGGTGGATCACAATAATAGAAAGTGTTATTAAATTCTGGCGAATCTAAATTCAAATTATGGAAATCGCTACTGTAAAAACTAATATTTTTCTTGTCGATAGCTTCTATGTATTTTACAAGTTTATCCTCTAACGACTTAGAGAAGTAAGACCTGCTTGCACCAGACGGCATATTAAACTCTCTATTCTTATTAAAGGCTATTTGATAGTTGAATGCGTGAGTAATTAAGCAATATAAAACTACTGCATTTTCTCTATCAAGCTTATCTTTCAGATTTGTATTATAGTAACTTCTTAAATTAAGAAATTCTTGCTTACTAAACTTGTTCAATTTGTATGTATCAATCATTTCTTTAACTTCGTCTACAAATTTGCTATCAAGATTTCTGAAGATATTAACGAGTGGTTTACATTTGTCGTTATACACAACCTGTTTTGCATTCACATTTAGTGAAACTTCTCCACCCCCCCCGAACAAATCTACAAATTTATCAATTTTCTTCGGAAAGAGAGGTAGAATCTGAGGCAGCAATTTATATTTACCACCAATATAATTAAAAGGATTTTTCAAATAATCTATATTTACCATCTCCTTATCGTGTTACTACTTGTCCTGATTTCAAACTTTCTTGAACTTTGATTACTCTTTGGTTTGATGAGCCACACCAAGCAAGAGAAATATCTTTTTGTGACTCATCATATTTACCGTCAACAAGGATGTCTATATAAGGTAAGATTTCGTTTACAATAAACTTAGATTTCAATATCTGTTCGTATGTATAACCTGTATATAACCATATTGTTTTGCTTGGTAGTTTGGTCTTGACCGTTTTTACAATATTAGATACCTGTTGTTGATTTACTTGTTCCAATGGGTGTCCACCTGAGAGCGTTAGCCCCGATATATAATCAGGACTTAACGCTTCAAGCAATTCAGTCATAGTGTCATTAGTAAATGGTTGTCCGGCTGTAAAATCCCAAGTTGAAGGATTTTGACAGTTGTAACAATGAACGGTGCAACCGCTTACCCATAGTACAACTCTAACTCCAATCCCATTGGCAATATCGTGTTTAGTGATTTTGATGTAATTCATTTACTACCCATTAAAGTGCTTAACTCTCATTTCAACTTCTTCTTGTTTTCCTTCGTTAAATGCTGTTTGGTAGTTTCCTGTTAAATACCCCGTAACTCTACGCAATCTGCGAATATCTTTGCATCCACACATCGGACATTTATCATTGATTTCGTCAGTATATCCACAATTACAGCACATATCATTTGGCACATTGATGGCGAAATACGGAACATCTTTATCCATTGCGTAATTAACTATTGTCTCTAATGCTTTGAGATTATTTTTTACCCCAGCGTCCAATTCACAATATGTAATACATCCTGCACTTGAATATCCAGTCAGTTGCGACTCAATATTAATTTTTTTAAACACGCTCATCTTTTTCCAAACAGGCACATGAATTGAATTAGTAAAAAATTTCTTATCTGAGACATTTGGGATTGTGCCATATTTTTCTTTAAAACGAGTCATTGCAGTAAAGCACAGATTTTCGGCAGGTGTGTAATAAACGCCAAAGTTTAATTTATATTGTGCTTTAAATTCCTCACATCTATCTTTAAACAATTGTTCGATTCTTTTAGCTAAATCCATACCTTTTTCGCTTGTATGGTCACAACCAATGAGAATTTGTAAGGCTTCAGCCAAACCTAACTGTCCTACCGCCAATGTGCCATGCTTTAAAGCAGAAATAATATCCTTACCGTCATATCCTTCCATAACTCCATTTTCGTACATAAATTTTGCAGATTCAGAAGGCTGAGATGCTATGTATTTAAATCGCTCAATAAGCATATCTTTTGCTTCGTGAATTTTCTTATCAAGAATTTGCATAAATATATCTATAATCGAAAAATTATCTGTCTTTTGTTGAGCTTTCTCTTTAGCCTCCATTGCAAGTGTAGGCAAAATAATTGTTACAGGGCAAATATTACCTCGTCCGTCTTTAAGCTGATTAAAACCATTAATGTCGTATCCATTAGCTGTCCTGCACCCCATAGTTGAAAAATAGGTACTCGGATCGTTTTTGTCATATCCTTCGTTGCCGCTCCAGTCAACATTGGCATAATTCGGATACAGTCTCAATGATGTTGATTTCAAAGCTAACTGGAATAAATCATAGTTTGGATCGCCTTCTTGTCGATTTACTCCTTTCATCATTTGAAAAATACCGCAAGGGAATATTGATGTTTTATGTAGCTTTCCTATGCCATTAATAGAGACTTCAAGCAAAGCCTTTGTCACCATTCTGCCTTCTGGTAAAGTACAAGTACCATAGTTAATTGAAGTGAACGGCAATTGATTTCCACTCCTGCTTTGCAATGTATTAAGGTTATGATACATACCTTCTACCGCCTGCAAAACTTCTTTCTTTGTCATATCCATTGCGTATTGGTATATGTCACTTTTAAAAGACATATAGAAAGGACTTGTGATTGATTCGTTTTCTGGTTTAAAACTGCCCTCGTATTTATTAGCATCAATTTTAGCAAGATAGTTTAAACCGTCCTTAAAGTGTTTCCAAAAACTTTTTCTCACATAAGGAATCATTGTCCAATCTAAATGTGTTGCCGATACTCCGCCAAACTGTTGTAAACTTTGTAACTGAAAAATCACGGCTACCAATTGAAATGCTGTACTAACTGACTGTGCTGGTCTAACATCGGTTTGTCTTGTATTAAAACCATTAGCTAACAATTTATCAAAAGGAATTGAAAGACAATTGTGATCTCCTACCGCATAATGGTCTAAATCGTGAATATAAATTTCATTATTAATATGATTGTTTTTAGCCATATCAGACATACAATAATTCAAAGCATAGTCTTTTGTAACAGCACTTGTTACTGCCCCCATACGACCACCAAACGATGCTTCATCCACATTAGCATTTTGATTTTCTATATTTTTGGCAAATAACTTATCGGAAATCTCTTTGGCTAACTTATTATTCTTTTCACGAGCCTTCGTTCTCTCGTTTCTATAAACTATGTATGCCTTTGCCACATCTTTGCAACTGCTTGCCATTAACTTTTTTTCTACAATATCCTGTATTTCTTCAACAGTTAGATTGTGATTAAGACTTTCGATTTCTGTAGCTATTTTATTAGCAAGAAAAGTTTCGTTCGTTCCTACGCTACACATTGCCTTCCTAATAGCAGAAACAATCTTTGATTTATCAAAATCAACTTCTCGACCATCTCGTTTAATTACTTTCATATCTATCACCCATTCTTCCTGAGAATGTCACCATATGTAAGATGACTAAAGTCAAGCAGGTTATGACAATTGTTACAAGGTATGCTTAATGGACTTTTATCTTTAAGTGTGATTTTATTTACAGATTTGCAGAAAGGACATTTGGTAAGAATCTGTACACCACATATATTCATAAAATTCCTTACAAGAGGATCAACAACATTATAAGCTATATAAGTACGAATAATATTATCCTCATTTATGTATGCACTTTTAGTGTTCTCACATGTGTTGTCATATTTATGTATAACTGGTGCTGTTGGCACAGGCGTCTTATCGCTACTAACTTTGTTTGCCTTTATTCCATCAATCAAACCTTTGACATAATCATAACCTTCAACTTTGTGCGGATTATCTTCTGCATTTTTTACGAATAAAACATCAATTTTATGTGCGTTTGCGTACTCAATTTCCTTAATAACACCTGTTGAATCGTACCATTTTTCGCCTGTTACCCATATTTCATCACACTCGGAAAGCTGATATAAACAAAGTTCAAGCCCATCCTCGTAAGACATATCGTTGTACAGAAAGCCAAACATATGTAACGGTGAAATAAACATATAATTCGGATGTTTCTTTTGCTGTGTTTTAATGATTTGTTCAACCTCTTTGAGATTGTTTTTGTCACCACCGTATTTGTGGCTGACATACACTGTTTTTTCAAATTTCTTCATTCAATTCCTCCTAACTTACTTATTATTTATCAGCGTTGCTGTTTACAAGCATATACACCACCACCTTTCAAAATGAAATCTCTTTATTATTATTATCTATTTCGATGTCATTGTCAGTACCAACAGTAAAAGCTTCACAAGTGACCTGATAATCGCCTTTCCCGTCAGCCACCAAATATTGCAACAAATGGTACAATTCAGAAACCGTCATTCATCTTCCCCATTCCTTTTGTTTATTCCTTATCCATTTTCGCACCGCAATCAGGACATTCATTAGGTATTATCAAATGTGGCAATAATTCATACGGTTCTAAATAATGTCCACATTCAGAGCAATAATAATAATCTCCATCACAATCATAATCTTTTATCCATTCAGCCATTACCATTACCATCCTTTCTCTCACCGTAACTGCAAAATCATTTAAGTCATTATAGACATACTCACCGTCGCTTAAGTTGTAAATTCGTTTGCATAAAATCATATTTAAATCATCGTCATATTTGCCAAAAATACAATCTTTACACCTGACAACCTCCTGTACATCGGCAATAGGTACTGTATCAAGCAATTTTGCGGCATTATAAGCGTAATCATTTGCTAAAACTTTCTGTGCAGCTTCACGCTCTATATATTCTTTTTCAATCATTGGTTGCACTTTCTTTCCCAATCCTTTTTCATTGCCTTGCGTTTTTTCGGGCAATCCTTCCAATTGCGATTTTTTCGTTTCCAACGGAAAGAAAAAAGTTTATAGCGTAAGCCTTTGTATTTGATACCGTGATACATATTATTTCACCGCCTTAAAATCAATAATATTTTCGTACCAATTGAAGATGTGGACACGAAATCCGATAACCGTTAATTCGTAGGTTTCGCCCTCCTTTAAAGCACCGAAAACATCAGACGAATTGAATTTTCCTCTGAATAATGTATCCGTGTTCTCGAAAACATAAGTCTTGCCGTTCTCATCTTCACCGTAAATAAGATATTTGCTGTCAATGTTATCTTTAGCAAACTGTGTTGTCACACGCTCTTTATCGGTGATTGTTACGGTGTATGTGTGGTCATTGCTAAAATTCATCACAGGAAACGCAATAACTGCGATAACAACTAATGCGATTGCTGTGATTGCTGTTAAGTAACCTAACAAACTTTTATTTGACATTTTTTTCTGTTCCCCTCTTAATTAATCTTCAATAGTGTATCCTGCCAGTTCAGCTACATATGACTTAATATCTTTGAGTTCTGATAAGATAGCTTCTGCTATTGATTCTGTGCTTTTCACTGTCGTCTTTGTCTCATCGGCTCTTGAATTAGGTTCTTCAATTTTATATAAAAAAATAGAATGACAAGCTCTACATATAATCTCAGCTCTGTTCAAAATGTAGCTACATCCCGAAACTAAGTCTGTGTTGCCACAAAACGGACAGCCCTTCTGCAAGTTTAAAATTGGCTTTTTCTCTTTACTCATTTAATTCACCTCTATGAACTTCATTGTATTTTCTCTTTGTCATATTTTGCCTGTCTTTCTACAGACTTGTTTACCCATTCTGTCTTATAAAACATGGTGTTATAGCTTCTGACATTGCTTTGAGCAAGAACACACAGTCTTTAGCATCTTCCTCGGTGCGATTTGAGATTACATAGTCAACTTTTTCTTCAATATCTTTAAACTCTTTACGGTCGTTTATAATACGCTCCATAGCTTTTACAGTCCCTGTTTTGCTGTCTTTATACCTTTTCTTCATTCTCAAGAATCTTTCAACAGCAGGACAATCTATTAGTACAGAGTCAATTAGTTTATCGCCTTTGTAATTATTCTTGAAATCCTCAAGTCCCCTCGGATCAATTATGTAAAAATCAGCGTCATCAATTTGCTGTTGAGTTGCACAATATCTATAGCCATTAAACTCGGTATAAGCCACGATATTGGTCAGTTTATCAAACTCCTCATCTGTTACAAAAATATGTGAGTTAGGAGATTCATTATCTCTTCTTGGTCTTGTTGTATAAGATACGACCTTTTTGCGGTTATATTCCTTACAAACTTTGTCTACTAAGTAATCCTTACCAGAGCCTGAAGCTCCGAGAACTAATACAATTGATTTAACAACCATTATTGCCTCCTTTTAGTAACTACTGAAATAAACATTATCTACCACTGCATACGGTGTTCCAAATGAATGATAATAACTCATTCTGAACGCTGTGACATTATAATCTCTATCACCACTCAATATCCTTTGAGCAACCGAATAAGACAACTCGCTCGGATCTCTTGTGTAAAGAATACCTGCCACATTGAATGTATTATAATCAAAAGCTACTGCTCTCAGTCCACCGTTACTGTCAGCTAAATTCATTGCCGTTGAACCTACCAACCACTGACAATACTCGCTACAATTACCCGCTTCACAATAAATCACTCTTGCCAACAAATCTACCTCATCTGACGATGTGTTATATGTATTATTTGATTTTGTAATAGTTTTTGTTTCTGCTTGAACTTCAACTTTTTCTGTTGGTGGTTCTGTAGGAGGAGAGGTTGTTTTAATCTTCTTCTTGTCTTTTTTAGTTTTCTCAGTTGGTTTTACCGTTGTTGGTTCTGTTGTGACATGCACGGTTGTAGGTTGCGTTGTTGGTTTGGCTACCGTATCTTTGGTGGCTGTATCTCGTGTTGCAGCGTCAGGGGTGGAGATGTTTGGTTCTCCACAAGCCGAAAAGCCAAACATCATACCTAACATTACCCATAAACTTGCTATCTTCTTACCAATCTTACCAAATCGGATATAATCACCCTTCCTTAATTTCCCATTTTCTAAATTTATCCACATAATCATCAGTGAAAAAACCTCTGATAATAAGTGTTTGTGGCTTATTTATGTCTATAAGCATTAATCCAAGTAGACTTTTACCCGACAACACTTCCTTGCCTTGTGCTACTTCAATAATGCCACTCATTAATTCATCTGCTATGTGAAGAAAATCGTCAAAATCATCTCGCTGAAGCTGAATGTGTAACATTACTGTTCTATGTATTTTGTTTTCCATAGCTTACTCCATAACTGAGCCTACTGCCCACTTACTAATTACTGAGTAGATGTCCTTGTCGCACACACAAGTAATAGTATTCCAATCAACATTATGTGCTGCTTTGGTTTTTGCTCTTTCAACACCGTTTGCAAGAACAAGACTTGCAAGAAATGATTTACCACTGATAGACCAATCTTTGCCATTTTCGTCTTTACCGATAAGAGTTACTTCTTCATCAATCTGACTTACAGCCTCTGTAAAATCAGACACATCCTTAAGTGTAACAAGTTCAATTTTTTGCCTCATTCAATCACCTTTCTTAATTACATTTTTTAATTTATGTTCCATAATACATTTGGTCTAATTACAAGTGACGGTCATTATAAGTAAAATAATACATCACATATCGTTTAAGATCCAACAATATGTGTATTATTTATTTAATATTTAGACGCTCATTATCAATTTAATCAAGATGTGACCGTCATTTGTATTCTTGTGATTTACAATATGAATTGTACACCATACATATTAATTTGTCAATAGATTTAACCATGTTTTTCTACTTAGTGAATGATTTTTTCTTAATGCCTGTTTATATGCTGAGGGTTCTGCTAAAAGCATACATTTCTTTTTAGCTCTTGTAAGAGCAGTGTACAATAAACAATTGTCTAATAAAATGTAATCGGTATTGTCTATAATGACAATTACACAGTCATAACCACTACCTTGACTTAAATGCACTGTTAAAGCATAAGCAAGTTGCACTTCATTCACTTCTGAATCAATGTAATTAACCGTTTTTTTTAAGTTTTCATCTAATAAATTATTGTATTCAACTGACACACATATACTCTTACTTTGTTTTTTCGTCTTATCTTGCTTTATATGCGTAATACTTGTAACATAGCCAATTTCACCATTAAAAACATTTTTGTCGTAATTATTAACTCTTTGAATCACCTTTGCACCCACTTTTAATATACCATTAATAGTTTTAACGCTGGGTGCATTTGGCAATAAATTATTTTGAATAATTTGATTAATTTCGGCAGTGGAGTTAATACAATCACTTTTTCGTGGGGTGATTATCACTACATTGTCAATTCCAAATTTATTAACAGCGTTTAAATAAGACTTTATACCTATATCTCTTAAACCTTCTCTATTGGTACGGAATTGATAAATTAAATCTTTATTGTCGCCAACTACCATCCGCATTTCTTTACGAGGAATAGGATCAATACCATCTCTTATCTTATTGGCATTAGTTAAAATACCAGACTTTTCAGCCTGTCTATGTACTTTATGTAGTTTATAAATAGTGAATTTATTTGAAAATTCTAAAAGGTCATTAAAAACATTACCGTAGCCAATTGGAGGAAGTTGTCGATTATCACCACAGATAATTACTCTTGTACCTTGTTTAACGGCTGACAATATTGACAATGCCAATGGCACATTAATCATAGAAAACTCATCAATAAATAAAACATCAATTGGCAAAGGATTATGTGAATTATATTTAAACTGCTCTTCTATTGAAGAATCACTATCTTGTTGATATTTTAATAAACGGTGAATTGTACTTGCTTTGTACCCTGTGGCTTCTGTAATTCGTTGAGCTGCTTTTGCTGATAATGCACAACATCTAATTTCCATATTATTATATGTGTAAATATCAAGTAAAGCTCTTGTAATACTCGTCTTACCTGTACCTGCTTTACCTGTAATTAACACGACAGGCTTATTTAATGAACCCCTAATTACATCAAGTTGTGTTGCATCAAACTTAAATCCTTGTGATAATTCAGCGTCCCGAATTACTTTATCCACATAACTTTCATCAATATTCATTACAGTTCCATTATCTAAATTTATCACAGTTTCAAGAACAGCCATTTCTTTATTGTAATATTTTCTCAACCCTACATTGTTATTGTCAATCCATAAAAAGTTTTTAGACTGCCTTTGTGAAATTATAAAATCATCAAATTCATTAATGCACTCTGGAATATTGTCAATGACATCTTCTCTTAATTTTTGAAAATCTATATAAGTATCACCACTTTCCTCGCCAAGTACACTAAAATAATATTTAAGAAATGCAGTAACTCTTTCAAGTGAATTTTTTAAATCTGGTCTTATTTTGAGAGCCACTCCATCAGCCCTTTTAAATCCTAACCCTTTTACTTTGGTAATTACATAAGGATTTTTAAATATCTTTTGTTTTAACAATTCAGGCTGACTTTCAAGAGATATTAGTTTTTGACATATCGTGTTGCTAATACCATAAGGAGATAATAGTGCCAAAATATCTTTCATACTATAATTATTTATGATTTTCTGTTTGCATAGTTGCCATTTGTCATCATTAATACCTTTAATTTTATTAATGTCAACATCTTTATTTTTCATCACCCTTTGTACAATATCAGGGTATACCGAAAGTAAAGAATCTGCTTGCTTTTCAGATAAAATTGATACAAGAAAATTATATTGGTTTTTTTCTGAACATTGATTTATTTCTTTAACTGACAGAGGTTGATATTGCCAACAATTATATTTTTTATTATATACAGGAGTAGCTTCAACGCTATATATGCATCCACCAAACAATTGCTGCATTTCGCCACATAAAACAGAATAATAATATATTGATTTACCGTCATCACTGATATATTCTTTTGGATTTCCGTTAAAGTATTTAATTTCGTCTTGTGTCTTAAATGTATAAACTCCCCAACAAGAATTTTCATTATAATATCGTTCTTGACATATTTCAGCTTGAAAACACATAATATCTTTGTTTGACATTAACTCACCTCCTTCTTATCTAATGTATTTCTTTTCTCAAATAACCATCTGTTATATGATTTAACAGCTTGTACCTCACAACAATCCTTTGATCTTTTACAGCACTTTAAAACTACTCTCTCACCTCTATTAAGAAAATCAATATATCTCTTATATACTGAACTCCAAACAGTCACCTCTATAATACCATTTGTTGAGTATAAATTGATAAATGCGAATTGATTTTTATATCGGTCTTTTTTCTTTTGAATTTTAGCAATAACACCAACAAGCGTACATAAACATCCTTCTTGTACATCATTGTATATCGTATTACAATATTGATAACTTTCATTAAATGGATTGTCCGTTAAGAAAACTGACAAAGCACTAAATTCCCAGAATTTTTCATCTTGACCATGTTTATCAATATAAATTAACAATTGTTTTTTTTCTTTTTGTTCTTGCTCAATATCAAACTCAATTTTTTTGCGTAAATTATACTTTCTTAACCTTTCTGCTTTGTCTTTAACAGTATCGGTGTCAATACCCATATTTCTTAATATTGACAATGAGGGTAATGTTTTTACAGGTTTGTATTCCTTGTGTCCTATAATATATTTAAAATATTTAATTAGCAAATTTTTTTTATTATTACAAGGAATTGCCCCAGCTTTAATTAAAGAAACCATCTGAGTTTTTGTTGGTGATACTCTTTGCAAAAAATCATAAAAATTATGGAATGTACCATTTGCTTGTCTTTCATTTAAAATTACAGAAGCTATTTTTTCGCCTATACCATTAATGGCAGATAACCCAAACATAATTTGTCCGTCATACACAGAAAATCCGCTTTTTGATTTATTTACATGAGGTGGGTTGATTATTACGCCAAATTGTTTTGCATCCATAATGTATTTATTAATTGCACCATAATCATCTTTATTTTTATTAAGCAATGCACAAAAAAACTCAACAGGATAATGAGCCTTAAGATATGCAGTTTGATAAGTTAGCATAGCATAAGCAATACTATGAGCTGAATTAAACGAATAACCACCCATTTCAGCCAGATTATTACTGATTTTGTCAGCTAAATCTTCACCATAACCATTATTGATGATTTCATTTTTTAATTTTGCTGATTCTTTTTTTACAAGTTCAATATTTTTCTTACCAATAGCTTTACGAAATAAGTCTGCTCCACCATAAGTCCTGCCACCAAATACTCTTGTGATTTCCATAACTTCTTCTTGATATATTAAACAACCATAACTATTTTTTAAAATAGGTTGCATATCAGGATGTATGTAAGTTATATCTTCAGGATGTATTTTATTATGAATAAATTGATTTACCATTCCCATACTATCGGGACGATATAAGGCTAATACTGCCGAAACATCATCAATGTTTGTTGGCTTTAATCTCATTAAAATATCTTTCATTCCTTGACTTTCAACCTGAAAGACACCATCAGTTTTACCACTGGCAAGTAAATTATATGTAGCTGTATCATTCATAAATTCACTATTACTTGCACTGAAAAAATCCGGATTTAAATTCAGCGAATTAATAACTTCCTGAACTATATTTAAAGTTGTCACACCGAGAAGGTCAAATTTAATGATACCAATTTCTTCAATTACTCTTTTATCAACTTCTATAACTCTTGCATCATCTTTGCCTCTATGTATAGCCATATAATCGGTTATTTTAGTGTCAACTATTCCTACACCACCAGCGTGCATTGATACAGTTTTTACTCTTCCACTTATATGTTTTGCTATATCAAACAATTCAGAATATTCACCATATTCTTCTATGATTGACGGATCATTATCTAAGTTTTCTTGAAAATCGTTATACACAAACTTCTTGCTTAATTTATCAGTAACTTTATATGGTATACCCAAGACCTTACCAACATCTTTAATAGCCCCTATAGGACTAATATAACTAAAGTTGATAATTTGACATACGCTATCAGAACCGTATTTATCCATTAAATAAGCCAGAACTTCTTCTTTTTTATTAAAATCAGTGTCGATATCCACTTTAATGCTTATTTTCATAAGTCTTTATAATAATAAAGTTTAAAGTTAGACTATATCTTGATATTACATATATCTTGTTGCACTTCCAGCAGTAACTCATCCTCTGCTGTACAATTTAGTCGTTACACTTTTTAATTTACATATCTTAATTCATAATTTTTAACTATTTTATACTTGGAAAGGCTGCTACCACTTATTTGTAAATATGCTGTAGCAAATCTACTCGCCTCTGCAATACTTTGAAATTTTTTTATGAAATGTCCATCTTGATATATAGCACATGGTTTATAATTTCTAACTTGAGAATGTTTTTTAAAACAATGTTGCATATTATATACTCTTGTACACCACTCAAGATTGCTTACTGCATTATTTTTGCAATTGTAGTCAATATGGTTTACTTCTGGTAAATTGTTTGGATTAGATAAAAACGCCTCGGCTACCAAACGATGAACTAATGCTTTTTTAGTATGCTTTGTTCCATTACATAATGAAACCATATAATATCTACTTTTGCCATCACTCCACAGTTTTAATTTTTTAAACTTATTATGACAAATGCTATATACATCTCCCATATCTGACACATAATAATTAGAATAATTTTTTACTTGTTTTATTCTTATATAAAACACACTCCTTTTTATAAATTTTATGTAAATTAACTTAGCACGGTATTACCTGCTATCTTATTAAAGACCGTAGGCTCTCTTAGTCAGCTACTTCGTCTATATTATGTTTTCTACATATCTGCTTGTAAGCCTTGATGTAGAGTCTTATTCAACTGATACCGTTAGCATCTATTTTTTATAGACACACCTTTGAGTAATAAAGTTCACAACAAATGCCCAATATTGTTTAGGCATCGACACTCTTTCCGGATTTAAAAATCTTTCAAAAATCAAATTATGTTCTAATGGATTGATTGTAGATATGCCAAGTAACCAATTAACTATTGAACCTGCACCCGATCCTCTGCCATATCCTACTGCTATGTTGTGAGATTTAGCATAATTAATGTAATCCCACACAATTAAGAAATAACCACTAAAACCCATTTGATTAATAACAGATAATTCATATGACAATCTGTCTTTATATATTTTTTCTTCCTCAAAAGGTAAATTATTCAATCCAAATTCTTGATAACCCTGTTCACATAAATACGATAAATATTCATAATCATTTTTATACCCTAATGGTATTGGATATGTAGGCAGTTGAGGTTTTTGAAATGGCATATTAACTATATCTATCATATCAGCAATTTTAACAGTGTTAGCTAAAGCAATACTTACATTATCTTTACCTATCTGTTTGTCCATTATAGTATGTATTTCGTCAACAGATTGCATATAACAATCTTTATACACTTCTGATGCAGTTTCTGTATCATGAGCTATTTGTACAAAGTAACTTTGATAACGCAAATCTTCCTCAGTTGCCACATGGGAATCGCAAGTGACAATAAATTCTGTATTAGTTGCATAAGCAAGTCTTAATATTTTTTGATTATACTCACATTGTTCAGAAACATCGTGTGATTGCATTTCAAGATAAAAATATGGGAAAATTGATTTATATTCGTTTACATATTCAATACATTTATCAAAATCTTTTTCTCTTGACAGCTTAGAAGCAAGACACGCTGATGTAATAATTAAATCGTTTGCATATGGTTTTATAGCATTTAAGTCTACTCTTCCATGATAATAATAACCTTCAAATTCTCCTTTTGTAACAAGTTCATTCAGGGCAATTCTACCTTGCTCATTTTTTGCTAAAGCAATCAAATGAAAATATTTGTTATTTGGATCATTAACTGTTATATCAAATGCTTCATATAACTCAACGCCATATATCATTTTAATATCAGGATATTGAGCTTTTAATTTATCAAAATACACCCAACTATATTCATTACCATGCTCCGTTATTGCAAATGCAGGACTTCCAATTTCTTTTGCCCTCTTTAAATAATCTTCAGGATGACCGTAACCATCCAATAAAGAAAATTCAGAATGGTTATGTAAATGTACTATTTTTTCCGTCACTGCTCATTATCACCTCCAACTACTTCATAATCGTCTACTATGAATTGACAAGTAATAATACCATTGAATACATTAATATTTGTCTTACCGACTACATTTAACATTACTTCTTCAGTATCACTAAAATCATCAAAAAGATTACATAATGAATCGCTTGCATTATCAACACCAAACTTAACAAAAGACACTCCGTTATCAGTTTCAATACGCCAATTATTGAACTGCTTACCCATAAGATTGAACTGGCTTCTTTTCACTAATAAATTAGTTACTAAAATAATAGGTTCATCTATATTCTGCCCATAAATATCTGCGGAATCATCTATACGCTTGACGACACCAGTATCCATAAAGTCGGCAGTGATAATAAAATCACATAATATAACTGACTCATTTTTAATTGGCAATGAGTTTAATTCACATATAGTTTTCTTAACATTTTTACCGTATATCTCAACACCAAAGGCATTGTCGTGTCCCTGCACTAATTTAAAAGTATCTGTTTTAGCCAATAATTCTTTAAAACTATCACAACTACTATTTTTGTAATTTCGCCCAGAACCTCTAAATAAGCCATCTTCTTGTGCTTTCCTTAAACATAAAGTCGGTTTTTTATATTTTTCTGCTATCTTCATAGCCATAATACCTGTTAATGATTCGTCAATCCCCATATGTGTTGTATTAACGAGCAATACTTTATCATTTAAAGAGGAACTATTATCAATTACATTATATACATTTGATAATGCTTTATTAATTGCGTTTCGTTGCCTTGCTTTAGCGTTGTTGCAAAAACGAGCAACTCTATCATAAATAGATTCTTCTATTGTTGGTTTATTTCTTGGCTTATAATCAAAATATTGAGTCTGTTCAATAAATGCCTGAAACATCAAATCCTTTTCTTCTTGTGAACCCATTCTGATTAAAGCATTTATTAATGGAACGATATAAAATTGTACATTATGAATATTAACCCTATTATGTATTGAATCAAATTGTTTTTTGATTAATGCTTTAAAAAGAGGGTTGTAAACACTTGATAATCCTTTGTCAATAATTCTTTTAGTCTCATAGCTCCTAATATCCATCATATCACTTATATTGCCTAATGCAACAAGGTCAAGATATTTCTCGGATTCAAAATTAAACCATTCATCATCAAGTGCTTGTAAAAATTTATATGTAATGCCTACTCCCGACAGCTCTTTGTTGGGATAATTACCTTTTTGGTTATTAACGATAATTGCATATGGATTATCAATTTCGATAATATGATGGTCTAATATAATGATATCAAGAAGTGTATTTTCTTCTTTTAGCTTGCAACATTGTTCAACATCATTGCTTCCAGCATCGGGAATAATTAATAATTGAGTATCTTTTGGAATTGTAATATCTTCCGATAAGCCATGTTGCTTTTTATCATGTAACGAATATGTCAGTTCCCACATTGGACATACCGTTTTAAGATACATATACATTATTGCTGACGAAGTATATCCATCTACATCAGAATCAACTATAATGTGAACTTTCCTTGATTTTTCAGGTGTAACTTTACAAAAACATCGTACTGCATTATCAATGTTATCTAACAACTTATAAGAATACACAACATCATCTGTTAAATGTAAATATTTGCAAGGATTTTTTATTCCTCTATTATGTAAAACTGTCCCAGTTATATTGTTAATATCATTAGGACTGCTATTGATTAATTTACATTCCATTATATCACCTCAACCTTGTCATTCCATTTTGGATCAATGTTTTAAATTTTTTAGGATCATCACACGGACTTTCCTTTTCAGATAATATATTTTGCTTATCAATAACTGCAAAGATATTGAGATAATTCATAAACTTATCAGCAATATGATTTAATTCTTCAATTTGAACATCTTTATCATAAACAAAAATAATATTCTCGCATATCCTTGATAACTTATTAACTTGAATTTGTGTAATTTTCTTGCCACAGGTGGCTACTGTGTTTGTGTAGCCACCTGAAAACATCTGCATAACACCTTTTTCAGATTCAACAACATATACAGAATTATTTTGTTTAATTGAATCATAAGCGATATTCAATCCATATAAGATTTGACCTTTAGCACAAGGTTCAATATATAAATACTTATTTATATAGTCAGGTATATTGGTAGAGAAATACCTCCCCTTAACACCTACCAAATTACCTAATTCATCTCTAATTGGAATTGTAATCCTGTTTGTTTCTTCATCATATCCAACTTCAAACATTTTTTGTATTCGATAATCAATATTATCTTGGTAAAACATATCGTTCAAATATGATTTATAATATGATAAAATATGTTCACTGATTGGCTCAATAGGCTTTTCAATACAAATGTCCCCATCGTTATGTATGCTAAGCTCCGTAAGTAGTTTTGTCAATTTAAGGCTTGCAGGTAAATTTTTATTAAAATCATAATAATAATCAATGCCTATACACTGGCATACATATTTTAATGATTGAAAAAAGTTACAATGCTGAAAAAACATAACCAAATTAAATATATCTGAGATATTTTTTTGTTCTATGTTGCGAGTATAATCTATTGTATGTAAACTATTTTTATATACAGTAATAGCATTAAGATTATCTCCGTCTGGATTAGCACACTGATAATACTCCCCTTTGTCTTTAATATCATGGCATTTCAAACATTCTAAAATCTGTGGAACAAAATCATTATTGATTATATGTTCTTTTAAGCGTTGTACATCCATTTTTACCTTCCCCTTGCTACAACTACTAATTCACCTCGTTCATACCATTCATTGGTATCAAGATTAACTTCATAAACCATTTTATGCTTATTGCCAAATCTATTCTTATCCGTAACTCCTATATAATATTTTTTACTATTGTCCAACGATTCTTCTCCGTAGTCTCCCCATTCGGAATCATAAACAAGATATTTATATTTAGAATAATCTTTTAAATCAACGGATTTGAATAATACCAATGTATCAAGCACATGTTTTAATTGCTTACAGTTAGCGATATTTGATGAACACAAATCTTCAGGTTTGACAAAATTAGTATCGTCTGTCAACTGAATAGAACAATAAATAAAAATATTCAACTGCCTTGTGAGTTCTGACAACATTGTTGTAGTAACTTTTAATCCAGTCCAATCACCCACTGTGCTGTCGGTGTCTTTTAATGTATCATAAAAGAAATATTGTGTTTGACTAACCATATGTTGTTTTCGGATTTCTAACTCTAATGTTTGATTATCATAAGCAGAAACCATATCAACAGCAAAAATCAATCCCTTAGTTTCTTTTTCAATCCATTCAGCTACCTTAATAATGTTTGCATACTCATCTGATAATTGCGAGACTCTGGCATAATAGTCATCGAACGATTCAATAAATTCACCTTCGGCATTTTGTTTACGGATAATAAACTCCCCTTTATTATCCTTGTATAACCCAAGTGTAATTTCTCTTTCTTTTTTACTTAAATGAATACCATGCAATTCTTCAAATTCTCGATTATTAATAACAGTAGTTAGTAAACAAAATTTCATATTCTCAATTGACATTTCATTTAACAACACACATACTGGCTCTTTCTGATACAATGCCAAGTATGCAATCAATTTAAACATAAATCGTGACTTACCATCATTTGACCTCATGCCAACACACATTAAACATTCTGTTTTTAAGCCTTTAAACATTTCGTTCCACATCGGATAAGGTGTTGAAATTCCCATATCAGGTGTTTTAAGTCTGTCAAGAATCATGTCTGTCATTTTATTATTTAAGATTTCAGTATCAGCATTACCTAAAATAACAGTTTGAACCCTGTCAATTTTACTTCTAACTAATCGTGGAATATCACTTGAAGTCCACGATTCAAATTTCGGATGTGCTACGATTTTGCTAACATTAAATCCCTTACGAAAATACTCTCTTAGTAAAGAATATTTTTTTAATACTTCTGCATACGATTTTACATTCTCAACTAAAGCAAGTTCCATCCATTTAGATACAGTTGACCAACCACCATAATTAATATAAGATTGATACCTTTCTTGATCTTCGGTCATATATGTTGTTATGATAGATGAATTAAAAGATTGACTACGATTTTGGTAAATAGAAACAGCATTATCGTAAAAAAATCTTGTCACTTCGTCTGTAAAATCATATTTACTTCTTATTTGCGAAGCATATTCTACAAGTAATGATGGCTGTTTATATATAGCTCCGACAAACAATATCTCATTTTGAACATTGTCAAGTTTAATTTCTTGTTCTTCTATAAAATATCACCACCCATTTAATTTAAGTGCCTATAATCATATATCATCTATAATGTCAGAAATGTCAGCACCTTTATTCTCACTTCGATGATATTTTTTAAAAATAGTATAATCTATTTGTGTACGCCGAGCATTAAGTGATTGTTTTTTTAACACAGACTCTTCCAACGCTGCCTGTTTCCATTCACAATAATCGTTATAATCATTTATGATGACTGCTATGTCATACGCAAACATAGATTCTATAGTTAAAGATTGTCCTGTTCGTATTTTTTTTGCCTCAAGTTGATAATTAATTTTTTTTAACTTATCCTGATTACGAATAAACATTTGGTATAAATCTTCAACTGGTATCTTTATTGTAATGTCTTTATACCTACCATCGGCAATCATATTTATCAATTGCTTTGCCTTATTAGGCATTATTTTTTGCCCATAAAATTGACAATACCATTCTGCTAATTGACCTAAATAATATGCCTTATTAGCTATTTCTTCGGTCTTATTTTTTAATGGCTGTAAATATTTTATTGCCTGATCTTCTGTCCACGGTTTTCTTTTTAAATTTGTTTTATATTGGATGAAACATGCACAATGGCAATAATGATTTTGATCTATCACATAACTGCCATCGTACATTTTTGTAATATCTATAATGTTTTTACAATAAAAACATTTCATATTTCATCAAACAACAGATTCAAGAATAGATAGGTATTTCTGAAGTGTAGCACTATCTTCAATCTGTTTGTATGTAGGGGAAAGACCAGCTTCAATAATTAAATTCTTTGCCTTCGCTTTCTTTGTGCTTACAAGACTTTTCAATGTGGTAGAAATTTTACTCTTCAATTCTTCAATACTACTATCAATTACCTTTGATGAAACTTCATCATCATCCTTAATAGCTGTTTCTTCAATGTTTTTAGCCTCAATATTAACGCTATTATTAAGTGAAGAGACAACCTTAATTTCCTTTTTATTCTTATTTCTATCAATAACTTTTTGCCAAGCGAGAAGAGAAGGATGTTCAATAAACTGATTTTGTGGATAAATATTTGTTCTATCTTTTCCCTCAACAATAGCTACCACTTCACCACTTTCTTCATCTTGTATCATGTGAAGTACAGTCTTTACATTATATGCAACATCTTTAAAACCCTGTGGTCTTTTCTCACCAGTGGCAACCATCTTAAACTGACCATCTTTATCCTTCATATTTTCCTTTACATCTTCTTCTCGACAAGTTACAGCAAAATGTTTACCGCTTGCAAGAAGATCAAGAATGAATGACTGACCATCAAATTTAAGTGTCTGATAATCTTTAACTTCAAGACCGGCACCCTCAATGGCAACAAATTTTTCGTCACCAACCATTTCTTTCTTTTTGGCTCTTACTCCTGCTCTCTTTTTTGAGAACTCTACAATACCTTGCTGACGAGCTGTATAAAGAAGTGATAGTCCATCAACAACAATGGCATCTGCTACAAATTTATCACCCTTAGAGTCTACAGCAAGAACATCATCACCATTATCATCAGTCAAATAAATTTCTTCATTTGCTGAAGCTGTCTTAATTAAATTTTCTGCCTCAGTAAGTGACTGTGTGTAAGCAATTAAAATATTATTTGTATCTACGCCTTGTGCTTCATAGCCTTCAAGATATGAATCAATAGAGCCTGCCTCAGCGTCTATATATAAAACTCGAAAAGGTTCACCATCTTCTCTCTTAAGCTTTGCAAATTCCAAGCAAAGACTTGATTTCCAAGTACCCTGCTTTCCATAAAGAAGAAAGCCAAGTTTTTCTTTTACTGCTGTTGCTTTTCTGATATTCATTAATCCCATTCCTCACCTTCGTAATTTTCGCCCCAGTCATCACTGTCGCTTGTTGTTTTAAATTCACTATTTGCCTTGTCATTAGCTTTCTGCTTGTAAAGGGCTTCCTCAATAACTTCTTCTGAATAAGTATCTGTGTCAATTGTGTCTTTGTCAGCACCATTGATAATCAGTTTACGAACAGTTGGAGCTTTCACTTTTTCCATCTCAATACCAACACCCCAAGCATCATCAACTTCGACTTCTTCAACAGGTGTTTCAACAGAAATATAACCTCCTACTTTAATCATGGTATAAGGCTTAAGCATTTTCTTAAAAGTCTGAGCTATTTTACTGTTCTGAATATACATTTCAATATCTTCAATAGAGTTATAATTAACTACTTTAGCCGACACAATAAATTCATTATCGTTTTCCTTATTTTTTTCAATACCCATAAAAATAATTTCCTGCTTAAACATATTTATAGGCTTAAATTTTTCATCATCAAAATCAATAGGCTTCTGGCACAGCGATACTTGATTAAAGTCAAAAGAAGTCTTGTGTTCGTTATTATATGTAAAAAACTTAATATCGCCTTTCACAAATACACTATCATCGTCCTGAAGATGTTCGGAAATTTCCTTACAAGCATCAAAGGCAACAAGTGTCTTTTTATTATTCACAATCTTGCCGTCATCATCAACAATTTTTTCAACTCCACAATGAACGCCAACAAGACTGTATTCTTCAGATGGAGCTTTATGTCTGTCTGCCCACGCAACCTTCTGTGTGTCACTTACACGCTTACCATTAACAACCTCTGACTTGTTAAAATATACATAATCTTGCTGAAAACCAGTCTGCTGAACACAGGCAACTGAATCAGGCTGATACATTACGCCAAAATTAACTCTACGCCGACTCTTACCAGTGTTTGATGACTTATCTTCTTTATAAAATCCATCTTTCTCAACTCCAGTAACTTTACCCATTATCTGAAATTTACCTTTTGTTTGTCTTAATCCAAGTCCTTTATTGCTCATTTATTGTATCAACCTTTCTATCATCTTTTTTATTTGTATTTTTAGCTTTATATCCTACACATTTTTTATCCTTAAGAACTGTAATAAAATCACCTTCATCACAATTAGAAGGAACGGTTATACAATTTAAATTTTTACAAATGCAATATGTAGTCAATTTTTTTCCATATTTATCGTAGACACAATGCTGTTCTTTTAATGCTCTACATTGCTTATATTTAAAATCTAAATAAGTACAACCATTGCAAGTTAATTCCTTATCAACTAAATAATTTTTGGATATTTTTAACATCTTAAAATCCTTTCTCTATAATCTCTTTTTGCTGTTTATCATATGACTCAATATGTTTATTTGACTTTAAAAACTTAATTGTATTAGTTACAGCTAAAGCAGGGTTTTTACTTCCTTTAAGCTTCCTCAATACAATTGTAGAAATTGAGTATGCTCCAATCATAAGACCTTTTTTATAAGCAGCATCATAAACATTTTTAACAGCTTCTTTAATTTTTTCATCAGGAAATGAATCAATTATTTCTTCAACTGTCATATCGTTTACATCTTTTGAAATTATTTTCACCACCTTTCGATTTAAAGTCATAATAGACATTCTTCATAGCATCACCACCTTTAATTTTATATTTTATTTTTCACAATTACAAATGACGGTCAATAGTGTTAAAAAAATAAAACACATTTTCATTACTTCGGTTAATTACGCAATATCTGTTTTTATCTGCTCATTTTACTGCTATAAATGCAATTATTGAAAGATAAAAACGGAAATCACGGTTTTAACTGTAAAGCTATACTTTTATTGTTTCCCAACTTTCCAAAAACTGCTCCATAAAAATGTTATAATCTTCGACTCGCTTCATTTCTCTGTCTAAATCCGATTTAGCTTGCCGTATTTCGTCCTTTAACGACTTCAAAAAGTTTTTCTTATATTCTTTGACACTTTCTGGAGTATCGTCAAATGTCTTGTTTATAATTCGCATATAATAATCATAGTCCTGATCTGTACTTATGCACATGTCAATCTGGTTTAGCGCAAATATCTTAATGTTTTCATGCAGGTTAGTCGGTGGTTTCCATTTCTCCACTTCTTGTTTGATGCGTTGATACACTTTATCTTTTGCAATCATCTCATCCAAACACTGTTTGGCTCTATCTATACATGAATCATGTTCTGTACGCACATATTTAGCAAACTCTGTATCTGTCATTTGAGAAAATTTCTTATATTTCTCTACAGATTCTTCATAATGTTTTTGATAAAAGTTATCAGGTGTGAAATGCGTTGGTATAGGTGTTTCCAACCCTTTATCTCTGCTTATTTTTGCTGCTAAACCAAAATTGCGAGAACAGAGTAAAAGAAAATCTTTTCCTGTTGTTATTGTTCCATTTTCAATAAAAGATGTAAATCCTGTTGGCATATTTAAAACTCCTCTTTTATTTGCTTATTCTTACGCCTGAATGAACGATTTAAGTATCTTTTACACCAAGCAAGATGTTTATTTGTATGACAAACATATCGTTTATCACGCACATCTTCTTGATACCATTTACCTTTATCATTCACCCTCTTGTGGAGACTTTTCTTCATTGTTATTATCACCATCTTTTACATATAAGTCGGTGTGGGCAAAAATAAGTGCCATTACAGTAGCTGCAAAACAACCACCAAATATTGCTCCAATGATAAAACATACAAACTGTAACATTATTCCACTCCTTTACTAAGTATTTGTAACATTATTCTTAATCTTGATGTAGTCCATAACATCGTTAATATCAGCATAAAGCCAAAATGATACATCGTCATCGTTAAAGTGAGGACATTTGTATGTTGACTTGCACCATTCGGCAGGGACATTAATGTCCTTACCATAGTTATATCGACATATTTGTTTATGTAGACATGACATACACTTACTCAACCTTTATCCAATCCTCCTTATTAACCACGAAAAATACTTCTAAACTCTTCAGGAGTGATTTTGCCTAATTTCATATCAATATATGCGGGTAAAGTTCTGCCATTAATAGTAGTCGTATCATAGAGTCCCGCAGCAATACGGAGAACAGCTTCATCAGAACACATATGTTTTTTAGATACCTCACTACAGTAAGCTCTAATCGACTCTTGATGATGAAGTAACTGTTCAATAATGTAAATCAATTGCTCATTTGATAAACTTTTTATTACTTGTTTTTCACAATCTAACATTATACAGCCTTCCTCTCAGTTTTCTTAATTACCTCTCTGTAATCCTGCTCAAGAGCATTCATATACGCTTTTGTAGTTTTTATGTAGATGTCAAGGCTTTTTATTCTCCTTTCAGCCTTCTTTAATTTTTTATGATTTACAGCAATACAAATATCGCAAGCGATTGCAATTATTACCGCAACTGCCGAAACTATAATTGATATAATTGTCGTTATATCCACTTCTTACACCTCCTTAATGTTTATCCCATACATTTAAGCCAGTTGATTGTATTTAGCATCTTTTTCTCTAATAAACAACCGACACCCGTTATAGTACATTTTATCTATTACATAGGTAATAGCTTCGTCTTTGGTGTCAAAAGTATTAATGATAGTTAAAGATTTTGGTTTGAATGGGTGTTGATAATAATACACTTCCCACATTAAAAAAACAACACCTCCTTAAAATATGTATTTTATTATCCAATCGCACCAAATTTCTTGGTAGTGGATAGGCATTGTGGACAAACCGATTCTCTATATACAGGATTGCTAAAAGCTCTGATTGAATAAATATCGGTTTCAAAAATGCAACCGCACATTCTGCACTCAAACTTAACCCAACTGCCATCCTGACGAAACAGTTTCGTCACACAATCTGTGCCGTTTTTAATAATTTTTATCATTACGCTCCTCCACCACTTTCATTCTCATCTGCTTTGGATGTAACAAAGCCCCATTCGTATGCGTCATACGGGTTCACAAGTTCACCGCAACAAAGCTTTGAGCCATAAACCTCGCCCTTTTTGTGAGTACACATTGAGATATCCTCACCGCACACATTGCACACAACCCTGTCAACGGCACAGCCAACGCTTACTTCCTTGATAATTCCGCTGTCAATCGCAAGAATAATATCCCTGTTGCTCTCACAAACGGGAAGATATGCCCTTGCCTTGAGCCTGTAGTAATCGTCACCTAAAGCCGTTTTCTGACCGTCAATTTTCTCAACCTTACAGCTGAAAATTCTTGCCGTCTGATTTTTGGCACTCGGATTGTGGTCAATAATTCCTGTCTTGCCGACAAAAAGCTTTTCAAGCTCATAAAGCGAATCTGTTGTAAAGCGTTCGCCGTCACGGTCAACATCGTTGTCACACAGTACAATTGAGAATAAGTACACATCATTTTCATCTACCGCAATTCTTGTGTAGGTGTTAATAAGTTGTAAATCGTCATCGGTCGGTTTGATATTCTTTTCAATCAATAATTGTTTCATATAGTAATCACCTTTCCTAAAACACATTCTTTGGTATTAAACCCAGCAGCACCTTTATGACCGCCACCGCCATACAACATAGCAATCTTTGAACAATCAACCTTCGTTGAGCGCAGAGAGTATCTCCATTCGTGACCATTAAAAACAAAGCCAATCAGCATATCATAATTGTCAATGTTACCAATAACAAAATCGTCACTACTCATCATTCCCATATTGACAGCAAAGCATTTGTAACCGTTAAACATCACCTCAAAACCGAAAGTTTCACAATAATGTGTCATTGTTTCTTTGCGATACTGAATCCTTGAAATACCTCCCTTAATTAAGAAGTCTGTACCGTAATTGTCATGCATAAAAAATTCCGCCCAAAAATTACTGTTTGGTTCTGTATTCGGTATTGATTTCAAGCCTGCGTGAAATTCTTTAGTTAAATGTCCATAGTTGAAAGTACATACATCGTAATCAGCTATCAGTTTTGTAAACATTGGAGCATCCTTCGTCATACTTTCCTCGAATGGTTTAATGTCACCAATACCACCATTCGTCATGTGCTTCAAATAACAATATGTAAGCATACAGCCTGCTACTCCGTCATATCTGATACCACGAATTTCTTTATCGTAGTTTTCATATTTTTTAATTGCTGAAATATGGTGGTCAATCCAAGTAACATTTGGTGTGATTTCGAGAAGCTTATCCATTTCATTTGGTTCGATTGAGTAATCAACAATATATACTGTTTCGTTTTTCTTAATCTTATCAAATGGAAATTCTCTACCATAATCCATTTTTATATAACCGATATATTCTGTTACATAAGCGAGTTCCTTTGCATAGGCAAGTTCCCTAACCCAGAAACCTGCACATTTACCATCAGCATCATTGTGATAAACTATTTTCATTTTTTTACCTCCTACTCAATTGCCTCTAACATTTTAAGTGTATCAAGGATTTCTACTTCATCGTTTGTAAAGACTACATTATCTATATCCCAATCTAACATAGAAGTGTCAACACCCTCGTTTTCCAACTGATAGCTAAATAATTGTTTGTCAGAATGCATACCGCAATCATCCTTATACATTGTAAAGTCATATACTTTGTCCCTAAAAGTAAGCTCATATTTGATTGTTTCATTTTCATAAGTTATCGCAAATTTTGCCATTATTTAACCCTCCTTAACTTCCATTAAAAAAGTATTTCCATAATTTTTTCTACCTCTTTTTTAATAAAACCGTTTTTCCATATAAACTCTATCATAATTATTAACGGAAAAATAGGCATTATAAATGTTCGTGAACAGTCTTGAGGTTTTACGACTATATTTGCCAACTTCATAAACAGTACGCTCATAAACAAAACCTAATACAGTTACATTTGTGTTTTTAAATGCGATTATTGGCATAACCCAATAATCAACATTACATATGGAAACATTAACATATGAATCCATTGTCATAAAAGTTTTAAGATAATGGTCTTTCGCCCATTCAATATTATGCCCTTTACATTGTAAAGCATTAACAATTTCATTAGCTGTGATAACATCTAACATAATTTTAACCCTCTTTTTCCTTAAATTTGAGCTTTTCACCCGACACACGGTTTGCACCTTGATCAAGCATAATTTTCATTACTTGTGTATTATATGAAACCATTATTTAATCCTCCTTAACTTTCATTAAAACTCCTTATCTCAACATACTTCGGCAATGGAAATATGTATACTTTTTGTAAAATTTTGCATCACAAGGTTTGCCGATAACTTTATGAGGTCTTGGTAAAACTTTATTATCTTCATGGTAATATCCATCAATTTCATAAAATGTGTAATATTTGTCAATTATATAAAAATCGTAACCTATGCCAAAGATTATTTTATTCATTTTCCGTGACCCTTTCTTGCTCACTCCTTATCCATTTTCGCACCACAAAACGGACAATATGGATACAATCTATGCTTTGTCATAATGATATGTTTATGGCAGTTTTGGCAAATAAACCAAGTACATCCGCAAATATCTTTTTCAAATATCCATTTTCCGTGTTTAATCTCTTGCATTTCACACACGGTTGCTTCGTTAGGTTTGCTTCCGTCAACTTCAATAATGCGTTTTACATTTTCGGCATTTTTCTTTGAATTAAATAACAATAATTCAGTAGTAAAATTGCTACCATTATAATTAGGTATATCCAACGCATAGTAACCACAAATATCACGGATTTTTAATTCTTTTTCAATCATTGTTTTCACGATCCTTTTTTTCAGCAATAAGATGTAAGCCTTTGTAACAATCGTCACATAGCTGTATTTTAATTTTTCTCTTACTTTTGACAAGAGTTTTAATCCGAGTAAAGTATTCAGTGTCAATCCCTACATAAAACTCCTTCATTTTAACTATGTACGGATTTTCGATAATTTTGTAACAACTATCACACTGATAGATTCTCATTCACTTTCACCGTCCTCAATAGGAATAGGCTGATTCCAGCATTTAGCACACGCATTGTCTACTTCGCAATTATCTAAACTCGTTGCCCCTAATTCATGTAGACATATACCTTTAGGAGTTCCGTCATCATTAAGCGGAGTGTTTGGAAAGATTTTCAAAAGCTCACTCAAATAAGTCTTCTGCGGATGTGCATTGCTCCATTTCTGAACGATTGCAATTGCTTTTTCGGAATAAAGCACTTCAAAATCTGTGCAGCATATTCCTTTATTGTTATTACCAGCACTTAAGGGGCATTTGGCACATCCCACTCTGCATACTGTTGATTCTGTTGCTTTCAACATTCTCTTTTTTTCAATAAAATAATTTTCAGTTTTTGAACAATCAATCATATTTTACACCTCTATACTATCTTGTTTAAATGTTGAATTTATTCGTGGTTTTTCTCAGTTAAACTCCAATAAAACCTCACTTTTATTCTTCCCAAAGTTTTGGTTTACCATTTTCATCAACGAGTAAAGTCATTGTTCCTCTATTATATGCTACTTCTGATATTGCGTACATTACTTTAGTTTCAGTATTATACACTATCCATGCATCTAACCAACTATTCCATCCTACACGCACGAACATATTATCTATTCTGTCTGATGTTTCGTCTGTACCGTTTACGGATGTACAACCAATCATTAACATTGAGATTGTTGCAATAATCATAACACAAGCAAGTATTCTTTTCTTCATTCTTTTACCTCCACAAATTCACCGTCTCGTAAAGTGTAATATGTATCTGCTTTAATCTTTACGCCATCCACTATTGACATCTTTGCTCCAACAAAAAACCAATCGTTATTAAGATTATCATATTTCCATTCAGCACAAACAATATGAGCACCAATACAACCTTTCGCCTTACTTTCATAACCCCACGCTACTGCAACGGCTGTAGAATTATCAGCTGAGGAAGCACCCTTATATCCTGTAGCTGAGGAAGCACCACAATTTCCTGTAGCTGAGGAAGCACCACAAT
>ENA-OROX01000253-OROX01000253.1-human-gut-metagenome-genome-assembly--contig:-NODE-253-length-56522-cov-5.595605_pt1 | contig 56522 bp, 38 predicted proteins | sample MGYA00242133_ERZ509058 | MGnify/ENA primary metagenome ERZ509058 (study PRJEB26280, sample SAMEA2338751) | human gut metagenome | biome: human gut; feature: human-associated habitat; material: faeces...
CTGTGCTCTGGCTTCCGTCCTCGATGTAGCTTTCAATCATAAGTCCCTTGACAAATCCCTCAAGATCCTTGCTGTGACGGCGGCTGTGGAGAATCTCGTTTGCGATTCTTACCTGCTCTAAATACTTCTTACCCGAATTTGAGTGGTTTGTATCCACTATGACCGCCATATTCTGAAGATTTTTCTTGCAGTACAGCTCGTACAGCAGTGACAGATCCTCGTAGTGATAGTTCGGGATAGTCTGACCGTGCTTGTTTACAGCACCTCTCAGTATAGCGTGCGCAAGCGGATTTCCGCTTGTGACGGTTTCCCAGCCCCTGTATATGAAAGTATGGCTTGCCTGTGCCGCACGGATAGAGTTGAGCATAACCGACATATCGCCTGCCGTGGGGTTCTTCATACCGACAGGGATATCCATTCCGCTTGATGTAAGCCTGTGCTGCTGATCCTCGACCGAGCGAGCGCCGATAGCAACATAAGACAAAAGATCGGACAGATAACGGTAGTTTTCAGGGTAGAGCATTTCATCCGCACAGGTAAATCCCGTCTGCTCGATAGCCTTTGTATGAAGGCTTCTTACCTTGATAAGTCCCTCAAGCATATCCTCTTTCTTTGTCGGGTCGGGCTGATGTATCATGCCCTTGTAGCCTTCTCCTGTTGTACGGGGCTTGTTCGTGTATATTCTGGGAATTATCAGTATCTTATCCTTTACCTGCTCCTGGACGGGTACCAGCCTTGAAATATAGTCAAGGACAGGCTCCTCCTTGTCAGCAGAGCAAGGTCCTATTATCAGCAGGAACTTATTGCTCTTTCCCGTGAATACATCGGCTATTTCCTTGTCACGTTGTTTCTTTGTTTCCACTATCTTGTCCGACAGAGGATACAGCTCCTTTATCTCCTTGGGAGTTGGGAGCTTTCTTATCATGTTCATACTCATTGCTTTTCTTTCCTTCCTATTGCGTATCTTAGTTATACATCACACCCGGAATTTTATGAGTTCCGTATAATCAAAAACCGCCCTCAGGTCATCTCTGATCTGAGGGCGGATATATATCCACGGTACCACCTCAATTCACCGTACAGGTGCATAGCACTGGTATACGGTCTTTAAAGCTGTAACGGGCTTACCCGAATGGCTTACAGGCTCTGCGCTTTCGGCTCATCTCTCCGGAATGAATTCAGGCTTTATATTCTGTCGGCTCGCACCTAATCCGACTCTCTGTGAGAAATCTGCCGCCTTACTTTTTTCCATCTGCGATTTGTGGTGTATATTCGGTTTAATACCCGTTTTTTCGGGTACACTGTAAGTATACCACGGCACTCGGTATTTGTCAATAGATTTTTTACTCAATTTAAAGCGGAAAAGCGTTAAAGCGGAAGATTTTTCTGAAAAATGCGTATAAAACGGAAAATAACGTTAAAACTACAAATGCAGTAAAGCATAACTTGAAAGGAAAAAAGCTATGGATAAGATAACTACCGGAAAGATAAAAAAGTTTTTCAAGGGCAAAGGTTTTGCGGGAGCATTATGTCTGAGCGTTGTTGCTATAGGAATATCAACATATCTGACCTACGACAGCACATTAAAGACAATAGCCGACGAAGAACCTCAAAAGCCCGATTCTGCCGTATCGGCAGAGCAGGTGGACAACACGCAGAGCGGTATACCTAAGGACGAAACCTCAAAGAGCGAAGCCGACAGCTCAGCCGCACCTGCAAATAACTTTGTAAGAAGCACAGCAAAGCGTGTAATGCCGATTGAGGGCGAGGTGATATGGGAATACAGCAACGGCGAGCTTGTAAAGAGCGAAACTCTCGGCGTATGGAAGACCCACGACGGAATGGACATCGCCGCATCGGTCGGAACGGATGTAAAAGCCGCCTGCACGGGCAAGGTCAAGGAGATAAAGGACGATCCCCTGTGGGGAATATGCGTTGTGATAGATCACGGCGACGGATACGAAACGCATTACTGCGGACTTGACAAGTCGCTTGAGGTCAAAGAGGGAAGCAATGTCGAATCCGGTCAGAAGATAGGCGTTACAGGGACTATCGAATGCGAGTCGAAGCTGGCACCTCATCTTCACTTTGCAGTAAAGCAAAATGGCAAGTGGGTATCTCCAAAAGAGTATATCAACGGTTAAGATTAATCGGGTACGGCACAGTACCCGATTTTTTCTGTTGCAGTGCAGAAATCGACAACCGATAAATCGCCGCACCAACCCTTGCCCCACACCATCACACTTGCCTCCCTTGTCAAAGGGAGGTGGATTGACGGCAAAGCACAAACTGTTGCTTTGTTGCGTTTTAATTGCATATCCACGCCCTTTTTATCACCAAACCTTTTTGCCGTCAAGACGGAGGGATTGCTACATCCCCTCGCCCCACACCAACCCTTCCAAACCCGCACCATCCCATTCGCTTTTCGTGTTGCGAGTTCGACAGCCCCATTTACCACAAAAATAAAATCCGCCCCCGTTTTCACGGGGGCGAACTCATCAAGTCATTAATTTATAAATATTAAGCCCTGAAACTCACGCTGTTCTCAGATTACTGGAGTAACTGGAGAATAGCCTGAGGCTGCTGGTTAGCCTGAGCGAGCATAGCCTGAGATGCCTGCTGAAGAATGTTATTCTTAGTGTAGTTGATCATCTCTGTAGCCATATCTGTATCTCTGATCTGAGATTCAGCTGCTGTCAGGTTCTCATTTGTTGTTGTCAGGTTGTTAACTGTGTACTCAAGTCTGTTCTGAAGTGCACCAAGACCTGCTCTCTGCATAGATACTGTCTTAACAGCGCTGTCTACCATGTCGATAGCCTTGTTTGCAGCGTCCTGAGTAGAAACGTCAGCACCGCCTACACCGATTGATGTAGATGACATATCGCCTACAGAAAGTGTAACTCTCTGATCCTCAACGCCGTTAGCACCGATCTGGAATGTAAGGCCCTTACCTGTGCCTGTGAGCTTGTCAGAACCAAGACCGGCACCTGCTGTTGTTTTGCCTATCTCGATTGCAGTTGCGTCAGCTTCTGCAACAACCTTCTGAGCGTAGAAAGACTTATCGCCATCAGGAGTCTTAGAGTCTGTTAATGTTACTGTATAATCAAGACCAGCCTGCTTTAAGAGGTTCTGAATGTCTTCTTCTGTGTACTCAACGCCTGTAGCAAGGTGAAGTGTGAACTCTCCATCCTTAATGCCTGTGCCTTCGTTGTTAGCTGTAGTTGTAGCAACCCATTCCTTGCCGGCAGCGACATCAGTAGCTATCTTAAGCTTACGAGTATCTTCGCCGTAGTTGTTTGATGTGAACTTGATTGTATCTGCATAACCATCGTTCTGATCAGTACCGTTAATGAGATATTCTACTAAATCAGTATCATCAGAAGCAGCTCTTACACCTGCGGAAGTTTTAAAAGTTTCAGCCTTCTGGAAAGTAAATACACCGCTCTTGAGCTTTAACTCAACATCTGCAGGAGTACTTGCCTGAGGAGTACCGGCTGCATCAGCCTTAGCCATAGTTGCGTTCTTAATCAGATCATTGATCTGTGACTGAGAATAGCTCTGTCCTGCCTTTAAGTTAATTGTTAAAGTCGTACCGGCTGCATCCCACTGAGCATTTTCGCCGCCTACACCTGAAGCAGTATCTGCGAGTGTAACAGTAACACCATTTACGCTTGAAGTAAGTGTTGCACCTTCAAGAGAAAGGTTTTCTTTTAACTTGTTATTTGCACCATCAACAACAGTATTAGCAGAAATCAGAACGCCGTAACGAGCGCCAAAATCTGTTGTGCCTGTTGTTGTGCCGCCGAGTGAACCATCGAGGAGCTTTATGCCGTTGTACTCTGTAGAAGAAGCGATTCTGTCGATTTCGCTCTTGAGTGCGTCAACTTCGAGCTGGATAGCTTCACGGTTTGTATCATCCTGGTATGTACCGTTAGCTGACTGAACTGCAAGCTCTCTCATTCTCTGAAGAATTGAGTGAGTTTCGTTTAAGCCGCCTTCAGCTGTCTGGATAAGAGAGATACCGTCGTTGGCATTCTTTGTAGCCTGTGAAAGACCACGGATCTGTGAACGCATCTTTTCAGATATAGCCAGACCTGCAGCGTTATCGCCTGCACGGTTGATCTGATAACCAGAAGATAACTTCTCAGTTGCCTTCTTTGTACCTGAAACGTTGATGTTCATCTTGTTGTTAGCATTGATCGCATTTAAGTTATGCTGTACTACCATACCTGCCATTTTGTTTTCCTCCTTGAATGTACTCCCGAAATCCTTTTCGGAAGTCGTTGCCCTTATAGGGACTTGTTTTTGTTAGTGTGACCTTGCTTTGCGCTAAGCTAAAGTCATTTGGTGTTTGTTTTGCAAAACACTGCGGAAGTTATCTCCGCTTCCGCACAGGGCTCTGTGACCCTTACATTTATTATATCGGCACTTGTTTTTCTAAACTTTAGCTTTTTTGAAAACTTTTTTATAATTTTGCTGAGAAATTTTGTAGTGCGTTTGTGTAAAATTTACAATATGAACTGTCGGCTTTGCTAATAGCAAAAACCGCCCTGCGTCACAGAGCGGTTTTGTATCAGTTATCAAGTATATCGCTTATCATCTTATCTACGTCATCATAAGAGGTTTTATCGGTGACAGCACCGGATTTCATTTGTTGAACTTCTTTTATTGCTTCTATGGTTACCGCATTTGGCTTACTGCTAATTTTAATCTTTTTATCTGCATTTTCATTAAAACCTGCCATAATAACAACCTCCTTACAATTTGTATAATACACCTATTCTTTCAGAATGTCAACTGCACAAACACATAGCAAAAACCGCCCTGCATCACAGAGCGGTTTTGCTTGAATAATAGAGAGGTATATATGAAAACTTTCGTTGTACTTAGGCGGAGCGTGTATAGGGCGGCTGTTGCCGTCTTGCCGGCTCCCGTTATGTTAACCGTGCTTGTCGGCACGATATTTTTCAAGCCGAAACCTATCGGCTGATTTCGGTCGTCGGAATCCTTTCCTCTGACTGTGACTATAGTATACCCCCTTTTTATGAATCATATAATAACGGGCGATGAAAGAAATGTGAAAAATCTTGAAACGAAGGTGTATATGGTGTATGTATCGTGGGGAATGTCCTTCAAGGACGGGCAAATTTCATCACAAAAAGTAAATCTGAAGCATACATTGCTATCCGCCGATAACGCAACTTACGCAATCCGCCAACCGTCAGAACGGCGAATTTGAAGCGGCACACTGCCGCCGCCACGGAAAAGCCCCTTGTACCTTAGGGGGTGGTACAAGGGGCTTTCCTTTGGGTTATAATTCAGAGGCTATATAAATAGATGAAATCGAATTTAGCAGCTGCGATCTCAGAAATATCAGAAATCAACTTCTGTATCGTAGTAGCAGCACTTAAGCAGCTTCTCCATCTCTTCCTGTGTAGGAATACGAGGGTTAGAACCTGTGCAAGCGTCTGCGATAGCATTCTTAGCGATCTCAGGTAATCTCTCCAGGAATACGTTTTCGGGAACGAAACCGTTTTCTGTAGGATAGCTGTCTGCGCCGTAGTTCTTGATGCAGTGAGGAATCTTCAGTTCGTCATTCATCTTACGCAGATAAGCGATGAGGAGCTTTACCTTTTCGTCGTCATTTGCACCGCCAAGACCCATAAAGTCAGCGATTACGCCGTAACGCTTCTTAGCTGTTTCATCCTTTGCGTTGAATGCGATAACCTTAGGAAGATACATAGCGTTTGCGGCACCGTGTATGATGTGTGCGCCGTAATCAGCAAATGCGGCACCTGTCTTGTGAGCCATTGAGTGAACGATACCGAGCAGAGCATTCGAGAATGCCATACCTGCGAGGCACTGTGCGTTGTGCATTGCATCACGCTTAGCCATATCGCCGTTGTAAGAACCAACGAGGTCGTTCTGGATCATCTTGATTGCGTGAAGTGCAAGAGGATCTGTAAAGTCGCAGTTAGCTGTTGAAACGTATGCTTCGATAGCGTGTGTCATAGCGTCCATACCTGTATGTGCTACGAGCTTCTGAGGCATTGTTTCTGCAAGGTCGGGATCAACGATAGCAACATCGGGAGTAATCTCGAAGTCAGCTATAGGATACTTGATACCCTTGTGGTAATCTGTGATGATTGAGAATGCGGTAACTTCAGTAGCTGTACCCGATGTAGAAGAAATAGCGCAGAAGTGAGCTTTCTTTCTGAGTTCGGGAATACCGAATACCTTACACATATCTTCAAATGTGCAGTCGGGGTACTCGTACTTTATCCACATAGCCTTAGCTGCGTCGATAGGAGAACCGCCGCCTATTGCTACGATCCAGTCGGGCTGGAACTTGAGCATTGCGTCTGCACCCTTCATAACTGTTTCAACAGAAGGATCGGGTTCTACATTCTCAAAGAGCTCAACCTCCATGCCTGCTTCCTTAAGATAAGCCTCAGCCTTCTGTAAGAAGCCGAAACGCTTCATCGAACCGCCGCCAACGACGATCATTGCCTTCTTGCCCTTAAAGCTCTTTAATGCCTCAAGTGCGCCCTTGCCGTGATAAACATCTCTTGGTAATGTAAATCTCATGTGAAATTCCTCCTGTTCGGCTTATAGCCGTTATTAATCTATATTTAGCTGTTATCATCGTGCGCCCTGCGTTATGTATTTGTGTTGCAGGACTTCTTTCTTTTGTTCGTTATTATTTTAACACACCGAGTCGGAATTGTAAAATATATTTTAGGAATATCGGTATATAATTATCTATATAACAGTATCGAATAAAATCCGCATAAATCTGCTCTGCATCGGCATTTGCCGTAGTAAAGCCGTTTGTGAGCCTTTTGTAACAAAATTGTGAAAAGTGCGTAAAAAGCTAAATGTAAATATATGGCTGATTTTTTAATGGATAAATATTGCATTACTGGAACTTTACCTAAGTGTCTGCCGCCCTGCCTGTCGCCCCTGTCTGCCGCAGATTACCGCTTTGAAAATCAAAGAACGCAGAGCATACACCCTGCGTCCGCCGTTTATTCTTCTTCCTTTGTGTTCTGATACGTCTTTAATATATCCTCCGCAACGGCTCTTTGCGTCTTTCTCAGATCCATTGCCTGCTTTTGAATATGCCTGTGCGCCTGTTCCTCCGTCAGATTCAGATACTGCATAAGCATTGACTTTGCACGGTTTACTATCTTCATATCGGATAACTGCTGTGACAGCTGGCGGTTTTCCTCCTCCAGCTTTGCCATACCGATATGAGCCACCTCGGCAAGCTTTATTGTTTGTATAAGCATAGCCTTGTTGAAGGGTCTTGGGAGAACGAATGCACCGGTAAACCGTATCTTTTTCTGCACCTCGTCGGCAATCTCGTGCTTGGCAAGCACCACTACGCCGTTTTTTGCGTCTTTTGCTATATCTGCGACAAGATCAAGCCCGAATTCGTCCGAAAGGGGAGTGGAGATGATGACACTATCAAACCTTGATATGTCTACGCCTCTTACGATAGCGCCGCTTGTGAAAGTCGAGATGTTGTCGCAGTCAAGATCAATCAGAAGTCCTGCTATGCTGTCGCAGATTTCGCTTGTTTTGCCTGCTATAAGTACATTCATTCCGACACCCTCTTTCGTGGTATTGAAGCTCCCCGTACCGTGTGTATTACGATAGCGAAGCCGCCTTATCTATATCTATTTTCGTCTGTTGTCAGTTATGCGTGTAAAGCTGCTTGTACGGGCTTGCCGTATTCGGTGACAGCTTGTAGAATCTGCCCTTTAACAGCTCGTTTGTGTTATATCCGAAATTCTTTGCGAATTCATCGACATATTCTCTTATATCGGCCTTGTCACTGTCGTCTGCGACCTCGCACGAAACCTGTACGGGAAGACCCTTAGGTGCTTCGTCGCTTCTTATATACATATGACCGCCGTGCATTCCCGTTCCGCAGAACGAGCCTATCGGCGCTTTGCCGTCACAGCCTATGCCGAGAACGATTATTATTCCGCCTGCCTGATATTCGCCCAGAAAATCTCCGACCTTGCCGCCGATGATTATTTTCGGATAGAATTCGTGATATTCCTTCATATGTATTCCTACACGGTAGCCTGCGTTGCCCTTTACGAATATCTTGCCTGAACGCATCGCATATCCTGTTGTATCACCGCAGTTTCCGTGGATGAATATCTCGCCGTTGTTCATTGTGTCGCCTATAGCGTCCTGACCGTTGCCGTGTACTATGATAGTGCTTCCGTCAAGATATGCGCCCAGAGCGTTTCCGGGAGTTCCCTCAACCGTTATCGTCTTGCCCGCAACACCGCAGCCGATATAACGCTGTCCCATAGCGTCGGTTATCGTTATATCGTTGTCGTCACATTCGACTATCTTTTTATTAAGGTCGTAATAACCTATTTCGTTAGCGTTTAATACTGTCATGGCTTATCCTCCGTTATTGCAGACATTAAGGACATCATCAGTGCTTTTTGCCTGCGAGCTTTTCTTCACGTCTTGCCTTGCCGAACATCATCATCTGCGGCTTATCTCTGAGAAGATCGAGATCTACCTCGGTAAGCGGTATCTGCTCCTTTATCATAGAGGTATAGATACCTGCTCTTGCTACGTCGCCCATAAGTATGAAGCCCTTCAGCAGACCGTCCTTGAATACCAGCTTCTTGTAGATTTCCTTGTCTGCGTCCTCGGTAATGTCCTCATCGCCGTCATAGCTTCCCGCTGTTATGATATGCAGACCGTAGAAGCCTATGGCATTCATCGGTATAGCGTTCAGATAAAGCGTTTCCTCGCCTGCCATATTTTTGCCTGCGACCTCGCCCTGCATAAATGCGTTAGGCAGAAGTGCGAGTATCCTGTCGGTATTTGACGAACAATCGTGGCTTACTGTGCAGTCGCCTGCGGCATAAACGTTGTCAATCGTTGTCTGCTGGTGAAGGTCGGTTATTATACCCTTTTCAACCTTGCCGCCCGCATCGCTTACAAGCTCTGTGTTAGGCCTTACGCCGACAGCGATTATAAGAATATCAAAATCCACCGTTTCGCCGTTTGTCAGCTTCGCACTGTTTTTTGAGAACTGCTCAACGCTTGTGCCGAGGATAAATTTCGTTCCTTTATCCTCAATGTGCTTCTGCATTATCTCGCCTGCACGGACATCAAGAATACTCGGGAGTATCCTGTCCGCAAGGTCAACTACAGTAATATCGGCATTCAGGTGATGAAGTGCCTCCGCACATTTAAGACCGATAAGACCTGCACCTATTATAAGTACCTTTGTGCCGGCTGTGACTTTTTCACGGATAGCCTTTGCACTGTCCCACGTCATAAATGTGAACTTGTCCTCGACTTTATCAATGTCCTTCATCGGAGGAACAAACGGTTTTGAACCCGTTGCTACCAATAACTTATCATACTGTACTTTCTCTCCGTTGTCAAGTACCACACAGCCGTTTTCGATTTTCTCGGCACGCACCGAGAAGATGACCTTTACATTGTTCTTCTCGTAGAAATCAGGCTCTCTGTAGTATATCTTGTCGTCGGCAACCTTGCCCTCAAGCCAGTAGCTTATAAGCGGTCTTGAATATGTGTGATATGCCTCGTCTGTGATTATCGTTATACTGCCGTCCCTGTCAACCGAGCGTATTCCCTGTACCGCACCTATTGCGGCGGCGGAGTTTCCTATGATAACATACTTTTTCATTTCGCTCCTCCTTATCTTTCTTCAAGGACGATAGCCTTGTTCGGACAGCCCTTTACACAGGCAGGCTCGCCGTTGTTGTTCTTCATACAAAGGTCGCATTTCTGTATGACCTTTGAATCCTCGCTTGTTACGATACAGCCGTAAGGACAGGCAAGCACGCAGGTGTAGCAGCCTACACAACGGCTCTCGTCACACGAAATAACGCCGTCCTTCTGCGATAAAGCGCCTGTTATACAGCTCTTTACGCAAAGAGGAGTTTCACAGTGACGGCACTGCACGGCAAAATTTATTCCGCTGCCTTCCTCGACCTTTATTCTCGGTATCGGCTTTTTGCCGTTTGCAAAAGCCTTTATCATATTTTCGGCTCCGCTGTTTGCGGCGGCACAGTAATATTCGCACAGATGGCACGCAAGGCACCAGTCCTCGTTAACGTAAACTCTTTTCATTTTACTTCTCCTTTATCACTGACCTGCGTGCTGTATGCCGAGTATCTCAAGCTCTTTTTCGTTAAGGCCGATACCTCTGAGCATAAGTCTGTTGCCCTTGAGAGCCTCTACGGAGTTGATACCCATACCGCCCATCATTTCCTTGATCTCGTGATCCCACGCATGAACAAGATTTACAAGACGCTGATAACCGATGTTGGGGTTAAGACGCTTTACAAGGTCGGGACGCTGTGTTGCGATACCCCAGTTGCACTTGCCCGTCTGACAGCTTCTGCAAAGGTGACAGCCGAGCGCCAGCAGAGCGGCTGTGCCGATATAACAAGCGTCTGCACCGAGTGCGATAGCCTTTACCACGTCCGAGCTTGAACGGATAGAGCCTGCAACTACTACAGAAACCTCGTTTCTGATACCCTCGTCACGCAGACGCTGGTCAACGCTTGCGAGTGCAAGCTCGATCGGGATACCGACATTATCTCTTATTCTTGTGGGAGCCGCACCCGTACCGCCTCTGTAACCGTCTATTGCGATAATGTCCGCACCCGAGCGGGCAATGCCCGATGCGATAGCGGCAACGTTATGAACTGCGGCAATCTTTACGATGACAGGCTTTTTGTACTCTGTAGCCTCTTTCAGCGAAAGAACAAGCTGACGTAAGTCCTCTATCGAATATATATCGTGGTGGGGAGCAGGGGAGATAGCGTCCGTTCCCATAGGGATCATTCTTGTTCTTGAAACATCCTCAAGGATCTTTGCACCGGGGAGATGTCCGCCGATACCGGGCTTTGCACCCTGACCCATCTTGATTTCTATTGCCGCACCCGTTTCAAGATAATCCTTGAATACGCCGAAACGTCCCGATGCGACCTGTACTATAGTATTGGGGCCGTACTGATAGAAGTCCTTGTGCAGACCGCCCTCGCCCGTGTTGTAGAATATACCAAGCTCCGTAGCCGCTCTTGCGAGGCTCTCGTGAGCGTTACGGCTGATAGAGCCGTATGACATAGCCGAGAACATGATAGGCGTTGAAAGCTCAAGCGTAGGTGTCGTTTCCGTCTTTACACTGCCGTCCTCGTTGAAAGAAACGTTCTTCGGTTTCTTTCCGAGGAACACCTTTGTTTCCATAGGCTCACGCAGAGGGTCGATAGGCGGATTCGTTACCTGAGAAGCGTTGAGCAGTATCTTGTCCCAGTAAACAGGATATTCCTTCGGGTTACCCATTGCCGAAAGAAGAACGCCGCCCGTTTCCGCCTGCTTGTAGACCTCCGTCATTATCTGCTGGCTCCAGTTGGAGTTGTTCCTGAACTTGTTGGGGTTATCTACTATCTTCAATGCGCCCGTAGGACAGATACATACGCATCTCTGGCAGTCAACGCACTGCTGGCTGTCCGAGATCATCATATCAAGATCTGCGTCATATCTGTGTACTTCGTTTGAACACTGTCTTGCACACGCCTGACATTTTATGCAACGGTCCTTATCTCTTATAACATCAAATAAAGGCTGAAAATAATTAAGTGCCACTGTTACCGCTCCCTTTCTTACTTCTTTTCGTTCAGCTTGACGATGATAGGCTCTCCGCCTCTCGGTGACCAGATACGGTCAACAACGGGACAGATGGCTCTTATCGCACATTCCTCGCTCGCAAGGTAAACCATATCGCCCTTTTCTGCGGCAACCATTGAACGCAGCTTAAGTCTGTCGTTGAGTGCCATAAGGCCTCCGTCAAAGCCGAGGATTATCGAGAACGGTCCTGTTATCAGCAGGCTTGAGAATACGTTTCTGAAGTATTTCAGCTTCTGTCTTTCGCTCTCGCTGTACTTATCCGAGTCTATCTCGCTCCAGAAAGGAGCGGCGATTATCTTCGCTATATCTTCAAGACACAGCTTCTGTTTTCTGTTGAGGAAGTCTATTATATATGTGATTACCTCTGTATCTGTAAGCAGGTTGCATTTATAGCCGTACATTTCGATATATCTTCTGTTTGCGTCGTAGGAAGAAATCTCACCGTTATGTACTATGGTATAATCAAGCAGTGCAAACGGATGAGCGCCGCCCCACCAGCCCGGAGTGTTCGTGGGGTATCTGCCGTGCGCTGTCCAGGCATATCCTGCGTATTCCTCAAGTCTGTAGAACTTTCCGACATCCTCAGGGTATCCTACCGCCTTGAATACGCCCATATTCTTACCGCTTGAGAAAACGTATGAACCGTTTATCTTGTCGTTTATGTTGATAACGCACTGAGCGACAAACTCTCTTTCGTCAAGCTGACTTTCGGTGAGCTTTGTCGGCAGGGGATTCACGAAATATCTCCATATCAGCGGCTCGTTTGTAATATTCGGGTGCTTTCTCGTGGGGATACGGGAAAGGTTCACCACGTCAAAATGCTTGTCAAGAAAACGCTCGGTTTCCACCCTGGCCTCGTTTGAATCGTAGAAAATATGGAATGCGTACTGATCCTTGTACTCCGGATAGATTCCGTATCCTGCAAATCCGCCGCCCAGACCGTTTGATCTGTCGTGCATATAAGATATAGACTTTACTATCTTGTCACCGCATATTCTGTTGCCGTCCCTGCTTATAAAGCCTGAGATAGCGCAGCCGGCGGGGATTCTGACCTGACCTTCTTTTTCCAGCATAAGCTCACTCCTGTTCGGTGTCTGTTTGTTTCTGAACGTTTTTTGGACGTTTTGAATCCGATAATTTCATTTTTGGGGACAAAAACAGCAGGCAACAGATGAATCAACCTGCAAATCTGCGGAATTTTGTAAATTAACCGTAAATTCAAGGAGTATTTGCAGTAAAATGAAACGTTTGCTTCAAATTTACCGCCATCTGAAACAGCTTTGTTTCGTTAATTGCCTGCAGTCGTTTTGACTACAGCTGTAATTATATCACGGGTTTGCGGTGTTGTCAATATATTTTTGCAAGTTTTTTAAATGAAACTTGCAAAATATTTTCTTGCAATTTCACATTCCGATTATGCAAAATGACGGCAGAACCGCTGTGCCGTCATTTTACAAAAACCGATTGTTATTATAACTGCACTGTGAAATATATCACCAACACTGCTAAAACATTTTCTGTACCGACAAGGCATTAATATTTTCGTAAGTATATCTGTACACCTGCACTGACATTTACCCTTCAAAAAAACGCACTATCCCTTGCCTCGCACCACGTTCTTGCCTCCCTTGTCAAAGGTGAGGTGCTGTCGCCCTAAAAAATTCGGGCGACTACCGGAGGGATTGCCACACCGCCCATCGCTGCGCACCAACCCTTCCAAAACCGCACTATCCCTCGAAAATCGCCAACACCCTTGCCTTTAAATGAACGCTCTGTTGGTTTCGCAGTACCTTTGCCAAGCACTATCACCCTTGCCTCCCCTCGAAAAAGGGGAGGTGGATTGACGGCATTGCAAAACCGTTATTCTACATAATCTTCATTTTGTAATTTACCGGACTGTTTCCAAAATTGCTATACTTTTTTGCCGTCAAGACGGTGGGGATTGTAATTGCTTAGAAGTTAATTTCCTAATTGCTTTGGTTCTTTTCCTCTTTCGTATTGACAAGTGTACCCATTCGAATAGCGAACCCGAGAAGTGCTATCTCGCAAAAAGAACTATCGGTAGCTTGCTATCATTGTCAAAGCTGAACGATGCAATAAGAAGCACATCTATTAAAGGACTTTTTCCAAAGTCTCCGCTATTCATCCCACATTCGCACTTTCCGGACAAAGTAATAAAGCACCCTTCCGCAACATATATTTGTGCTAAAAAACGAAAGCAGGTAACGCTATGGTAAAACGCAGAAGTTACAAAGCGGCGATAAAGAAGCTCAGACCTTTTGTGAAAGGAGCTGTAGCCGGAACAGTGACAGCGGCGGTTTTTACCGTTATCGGTGCATTTTTGTTTAATATTGCCGACGCTCCTTCGGGAGCAGACAGCGTAATGGCGTATGTTTCGCTCGGCGCATCCGCTGTCGTCTGCGGAATGTTCTTCGGCGGCGGCAGAGGGAAAAACGGCTTTGCGTGGGGAACGCTCGGCGGCCTTGCAATGTTCGCCCTTTGCTTTGCAATCACGCTTATATCCGGCGGATTTACCGGGACGGAATTTCTGCCTAAGCTGATAAGCTCTGCAGTGTGCGGTTGTATCGGCGGAATAATCGGTGTCAATATTGCGGCAGAGCGATAAAGGCCTGCTGATAGAATATTTCTATAGACAAACAAAGAAAAATGTGGTAGAATTACCTTAAACCCTGTAAGTTTAGGGCTAATTAAAAAGATCAAAGGAAGACTTACTATGAAAAAATATTCCATAGAAACGCTTGCGGTTCATGCAGGCTATGAAACAGACGAAGCTACAATGTCGGTAACTCCGCCCCTGTACGAAACAAATGCCTATGTGTTCAAGGATGCCGAACACGCAAGAACGCTCTTTGAGCTTAAAGAGCCGGGCAACATCTACTCAAGGCTCCAGAATCCCACCTGCGAGATGCTTGAACGTAAGGTAACAGCTATGGACGGCGGTGTTGCGGCACTCTCGTTTGCGTCCGGACATGCCGCTATATTCAATACTATAATAAACCTCTGCAGTGAGGGCGACGAGCTTGTTTCGTCCATAAACATCTACGGCGGTGCGATAAACCTGCTCGGAATCACATTAAAGAGAATGGGCATCACGGTAAAGTTCGTTGACCCCGATGACCTTTCCGCCTGGGAAAATGCCGTAACCGACAAGACAAGGCTGTTCTTCACCGAGCTTATCGGCAACCCCAACGCAAACGTTGCCGATATCGAAGAGATCGGCAAGATAGCCCACAAGCACGGCATCCCGTTTGTAGTAGACAGCACCTTCACAACACCCTATCTTTGCAGACCTATAGAGTGGGGCGCAGACCTTGTTATCCACTCCGCAACAAAGTTTTTGGGCGGTCACGGCAGTGTAATGGCAGGTGTTGTAGTAGACAGCGGAAAGTTCACTTTCAAGGGCAATCCCAGATTCCCGCTTTTCAACGAGCCTGACGTATCCTATCACGGTGTAGTGTTTGCCGACCTCGGAGAAATGGCATTCATCTCAAGACTCCGTGCGCTCATAACAAGAGATATAGGCGCTTGCCTTTCAGCATCTGCGGCTCACACCTGCCTTACGGGTATGGAAACGCTTGCTTTGCGTATGCAGCGCCATTGCGAAAACGCACTTGCAGTAGCAAAATTCCTTGAATCCCACCCTGCAGTTGAAAAGGTAAATTATCCTGCACTGCCCTCAAACAAGTATTACGAGCTTTGCAAAAAGTATTGTCCCAAGGGCGCAGGCGGTGTGTTCACATTCGTTATCAAGGGCGGCAAGCCCGCAGGCGAGAAGTTCATGAACAGCCTTGAGCTTTTACAGATAGTTGCAAACGTCGGCGATGTAAGAAGCCAGGTTATCCACCCTGCTTCAACAACGCACAGCCAGTTATCGCCCGAACAGCTCGTAGCCGCAGGAATAAGCGAGGGTACGGTAAGACTTACTATCGGTATCGAGGATATAAACGATATTATTGCGGACATTTCTCAGGCGCTCGATAAAGCGACTAAGTAACATAGGATGAATATTGAACGGGAGCGGATACCATCAGACCGCCCCCGTTTTTTATAAAAATTTTATAAAACCCCTTGACAAACTCTTTTCGATGTGCTAAAATATATTAGTAAATTTACAAGATATGCGCCAATAGCTCAGCTGGATAGAGTATCTGGCTACGAACCAGAGGGTCGGGGGTTCGAATCCCTCTTGGCGTGCCAATTTACATTAGTTACACTTTTAGGGATACTACAGTAGTAGTGTCCTTGAAACTGTAAATAAAATCATATATCACACAGCAGAGCAGGTGCAACTGCTCCACTGTGATAATATACATTTTGTGTTCCGACTTATAGTTTCGATTAACGCTCTCGCATCTCTCCGTAGCTTAACATCTACCCAGTCCGATGTAGCTCAACTGTATCAGTAGTACAGTATGTATACTCGCTCCGCAGAATGTGCGGCGTTTCTGAACTGTGACTGTTAGTCGGTGGTTTGCAGTAAATCGGTGTTTACTGTTCCTCTCCCGTGTTACTCACGCGATGTTCTCAGAACTAATGCGTAGTTATCTCGGCTGTAGGTCATCTCTGACGATGGTCGGCATTCAATTTGTACTGCCTTTGATATGCGGCAGGTGGGGATATACACTGCGGATTTACGCCTTGTATATCAGATTAAAAACACAAGAGCCTCCAGCGTCTGGTAAACTTCTGAAAGCTCTTGCAAAATTGTATAAAATTGTATTAAATGTGCTATAATAAAGCACACTAAAGGCACTATTGCACTAAGTCAGTCAGATGGTTTCGCATCGAGCTGATGAGGGGCTGTATCGTTCTTGCAGGAACTATACAGCCTGTGTGTGGTGTTTTTTTATTTACTCTATTATACAATACTTTTACAGTTTTGTCAATTCAATTGATGTAATGTATAGTATACAGAATTGACAAAAATGCGGGTGAGTGTTTGTGCAATTTTTTGTTTTGTGAAGCGGACAATTACACAAGGACAAAGCGAATGTACGGAGAAATAAAAGAAATAGTGATCATATTGTAAAAAGGAGTAACTATATATAACCGATTTTCTGTTTGCGCTTTTATCATTTTTCACTTCTTTTCATTTTTCTAGTATTGAATATACCATGAAATTTTCTATTATATAGCATCCCTTATTTTCAAAAAACCGGTAGATGGTATCTATATAGGTGCAAATTTTATGAGAATCAAAATAGCCAAACTTTACATATCTCCCGTTGTGTTTCACGGCTATGTTGAAATAAAAAAAGAGTCCCTTCTCGAAATGGAAAAACACGAACTTGTTATTTTCTTTTTGAGTGGAGCGGTTGGCAATGTCTTCTTGATTGGAGTTTCACTATTACTTGTTAGCAATTTCATTAATTTTTATTTTTCCATTGTTAATATCTGTTATGCAACCGCAAGCGTACTGCCCTTTATAATAGGAAATAATGATATGACTACAATGATAAAGGTTTTGAAAGAAAAACAAAAGATGTCTAAAACTGATATTTGATATAGCATTAATGATTAGAAAGGTGATTAGGTTGGTATGTCCTTACTGCAACAATGAAATGGAAAGCGGAATGATTGTTATTTCTGCCACAGGAAGTGTACCGTGTGCAATTATCGAGTGGTACTCTGAATAAAAATGCAAAAAGGGAATATTCGGCATATCCAAAAAAAGCAAGGTCAATATAAAAGATCGAAAAAATGGACATTTTTGCTCACACTATTGTTCTCATTGTTGTAAAGCGTTTTGTGAATTTGAAACAAAGAAAAACGGAATCGCTTTAAATTTAGTGTTCTGAAAAAATTATCGTTTTTATAGAGATGAGCAAAACATGAAACAAAAACTAACAGAAGTCGCAAAATAGGCAAGTATCAAATAAAAAAGCAGAAAAACGGCACAGCAAAGCTGACATCAGCCGAACAGAGCTGAAATCCGGCAGAAATATTCAAAACAACTCGTCAAGCAATACACTTAACGGATTTAAGACTGCGATAAGAGCTTTCGAATTTAGTGACAACAGTTGCGTGAGCGACAGCGAGCAAAGCAATATGAGCAACAGAATTAAGGTTTTGTGCAGCATTAAAGCTATGCACCCAAAGACGTTCCTGACCGGTCTGCTTGAAACGAGAGTTGTAACGCTCAGCCTCTGTTCTGAGTGCATAAATCTTCTTGAACGAAACACATTCACGGTCAATGGAAAGTCAGTAATCATCGGGAAGCGTGACATATTTAGTACAACCGCGAGTTTTTTTGCCATTGTTCCAATTCTTGTGATTGCATGGACAACAGCCTGATTTTGAACGTTTGAACGGACAGCAGTATTTTTGGCGAGTTCTGCCATTGTCAGAGAATTTGCCGTCTTTGTGCATAGCGAGACCGGCTTCACAAATCGGATGACCTGTTGAAAGCTTCTTCGGATTTTTAGTGTTACGCTTGTTGATGGGAATAAAGCATTCGCCGTGATAAATATCTTTGACGGCATTTCAATGTTGATTTTCACCACCAGCCACAGCAAAAGCAACGTGCCGATTGTAGCAGCACATCCTACAATCAGCATTATCACCTGCCCTATTGAAAAGCCCATTACAGTTCCGAGTTCCTGCATAATTTTCTTGGTTACTTTGCACTTTATCATTTTTATGAACCTCCTGTAAGCTGACGTAATGCAAGCGGTGGCTTTAAGATTAAAAATCCCATAGCAAGCACTACTAAAACTTTCGGTCCGGCCGAAGACAGCCAAACCAAGACATCCATAGGCGAATCTACACCTACGTTGTTCATTGTGAGAACTTTGCACCAGTACGATCCTGCAAGATATATTAATCCCATATATACAAGCGAGAGCGCCGAGCTGAGCAAGCCGTCAATAAAACGCTTAAAATATCCCTTTGTCGCATCACCTAACAGGCATGCAAAAAAAGCAGGTGATACACTGCAATATAGCGCCAACTCAAAAGTACGGAGCATTAATTTTATCATTATGAGCCCGCATATAATTAATATTGCTAAGGCGACGATTATAATTGGAGCAAGCAATACAATATCCAATAACTGATTAAGCAGTTCGCCGATAATCCATAATCCCGTATCAGTGCTTTTAAGCGTATCAAATGACGGAAAAACTATCATTTCATCAGCACTTGTAAATACACTTGACGCAATATCTGTACAGGTATCGATAAGGGCTATACAAATATCTGTTGATAAATCTACCCATAACTTTGCCAATAAAAGCCCTACAAGAATTTTTATAACACCTTTGTAATTAACTAATTCAAACTGCATAGCAGAATGAATTAAATTAATTCCGAACAGCAGTACAAGTATGCCATATCCGATAGTTTTGAAAAACGGTGCAAATAAATCAACGAAACCGTTAAGATCGAATCCCCAAGGACTATCTATTCCGGCTTTAATGTATATTCCCAGTGTGTTTATAATACCTTGTGTCCAGTCAACAAGACCTTTTACCTAAGCAAAGATACCTACTGCCGAAGCTGCCATATCTTCTTTACCAAGGTCTTCAAGATCTTTTTTCATTTCTTCTTGATTATATGCAGGCTTAGTGGTGGTGGTTTCTGTCGTTGTGGCGTTTGCTTTTGCAAAAGCCGTATGTTCAACGTGGTTTATATTTTCTGATACATCAATTATATTTCCTGAGCTGTCAACCGCTCTTGGAGCAACAGCTGTTGCTGTTACTCCACCGGTTGTTACTGCATCCGCACAGGCAGAAAATGATAAACCGAAAATCATCAGCAGACTGCATATAAGAAAGATGCTGATTTTTTTCATATCTACCTCTCTTAGAATAAAGCCTCAATCGCAAATGTTGCCGCAAAGAGCGCACCGCCGATTACCATTAGTGATATGCCACCGTTGCGTTCACGTACATCTTCATTACCAATGCCTTGCGCAATTTTTATCAGTCCGGGTATAGCGGTTAATCCAAGTACAACGATACGTACTACCCAAAAAACCAGTGTTACAAGCGTATCATATGTAGCAGTATCTACAGAAGATGGGGCATTTCCGATGCCACCACCTTCAGCAAACGCTGAATACGCAAGTAATACGTTTGAAAGAAGGATTGTGGTTGTGATTGAAATTACCTTTGTTATTTTCCTGAATGCTTTTTTCATAAAAAATCTCCTTATCTGCGAATTATCGCATCTGATATTTTTTTAGCCGTATCTGATACGACTTTTGTTGTAACCACTACTGCACCGGCAACCGGTACAGCCGACGAAGCCGCTGTTGCGGTAGCAGTGGTGGCTGTAGTAGCTGCCTGAGTTGCGCCGGCTGTAGTAGCTTGTGTTGCGGCAGTGGCTGTAACCTGTGTAGCCTGTGCGGCAGCTTGTGAGGTTGTTTGAGCTGTCACACCACTCACATTTGATAATCTGCCGGCGGAAAGATTTTTAGGTGTTATCACTGACTCATCAATCATATCAACACCATCTGCCAAATCGCTGTATAGCTTTTTCTGACCGAGCTTTGTAAGCGATATGCTTGTATTTTCTGAATTGTATTGAATAAGTCCGTCTTTTTCCCATTTGGATATGTTCTCCATAACTTGCAGAGCCGCTTTCTTATCGGGTGAAAGTGTGACTTCTTCAAGATCAAGATTAGAAGCAAATCGGAAAAATTGAAGATCACGATCGGTGCCTTCAAGCGTAACGCCATATCTTACTGTATCGCTTTCTAATCCGTGCTGTATTTCCATTGCACGAATAGCAGAATGTGCCTTGTTAATGTTAGCCGCACTAATAAAGTTAGGATTACTGATATATTCTCTGCCGCTGTCTGTCAGAGTTATATTACCGCTATCAAGATTGACATTAATCAATCCCTGCTTTTCTGCCAGCTCGAGATTGGATATGACAGCTTCTTTAAGTTCTGCGTCAGGGATATTTTCGATAACCTCTTTTGGCAGGATTTCATTGTTATTGAAATAGCTGAGATCTGTTATCTGTCCGGAAAAAGAGAAGGGCAGACCGTTATCTGTAATTGCTTGAGCCTCTGTACTTTTAGCACGCTTAAGCTGCTCAATAAAATCATATATCTGCTTTCCCGTGCGAGCCAGTCCGACAACCTTACTGTTCATTTTTTCGGTGTCGTGCATTATCTCATCTTCTAACATTGGTGCCATAGCTAATTACCTCCTATCATCCTATAAATTCATCGATAGTCGGAATTTCATAGTCGGCTATCAATTCTTCTTCGCCTATTTCGGCAAGCACGTTCTGATGTTCGCTAAGCTGAGCATCTCTTGCGGCTTCTTCAAACTGTCGCTGTAGTTCTGCTTGTTCGATATGTTCTTGTTCCGCTTGTTTTTGCACGGACTGCTCACGCATTGCCTTTTCTTCTGACACTGACTGTTCCATAAGCTGTGCCATTTTTGTTTTTACCTCCTTTAACTTTTGAATTTGTTCATTATCGGAATACATCTTGTTTATATCGGTATTGTTCGGTATTCCGCTTGGAAACGAACTGCCGACTTTATCGATAAGCGGATGTGATAATGTATCGAATTTGTACAACCAAAAAGGCGGATACTCATCGAGAAATTCGATCATATATCCGCCGTATTTCTTTTTGATTTTCGGTGACGCCTTAAACGCTCTTCGCAGTTCAGATGTAGTCAGTAGGTCACGACCTTGATAGCTTTCGTTGTCTGAACTGCTGCCGCCGCTTGTTGTTCCTTGGCTGTGTCCCCTTGTGTCTATTCGTACAGTAGTCTTGTCGAGCATTTCTACTATGTACTTACGGGTATCCAAATCAGGTGCGCCAAGATAAGTAAACAGTGAGCAGTAACCGATAATACTTTCCCAATTCTCCTTATACAAAGCCTTTAATTGAGGCAGCGACTACAAGACAATACAAGCCCTGATGTTGTTTGATCGTATAACAGCAGTGATTTTATCGAAATTCGGTATCCGTCCTATATTTGCAAATTCGTCAAGTTCCACTGACATGAGCAATGGCAATCTGCCGTTATGCTTGAAATTAGCACAGTACATCAGTCGAGAGAAAAGCTGTGAATAGAACATATTGCAAATAGCCTTGTACGTTGTATCCGCAGGAGGAACTATCAGAAATATAGCTGTCTTTTCCACTCCGACATTGTCAAAATCCATCTCGTCGATTACGGTTAGATCGTTAATGTCTTCGACTGCCCATAAGTCAAGACGTGTAGACAACGTTTTAGCTATGCCGCCCATTGTTTCTTCGGGAGTGCCTTTAATACCGTTCCAGTTAATTGTAGCAGCATCACAAGGATGCTCGATTGAGTGTTTATTAAGGCAACGAGCCAATTCGCACAATTCGTCTATTCTTCCATTTTTATATGTGATACTGTTAAGCAGTCTGACTACACGACCAAAGCATTTCACCTCGCCTTCAGCTTTCCAAAGGTAAATCATAATTGCAGTAAGTAATGATTTTGCCGAACCCGACCAGAAATCTTCTTTATCATCGTCGCCGGCAGAGGCGTTAATAAAGGTGTTCGCCAAAACAACAATATCCTGCTCATCATTGATATAAACAAACGGATTGTATGCGTTGGTCTTTTTGATGTTTATCAGATTAAACACACGCACCTTGTACCCATTATCCATAAGTAGCTTTGCAGTATCTCCGTAAAGTTCACCTTTGGGATCGGTCACAACATAGCTTCCATACATCTGAATAATATCAGGTTTGATTTTTCTGAATGATTTACCTGCACCGGGACCGCCGATAACTATTTCATTCAGATTATGCGGTTCATAGTAACGTCCCTGCGGATTGTTAACGGTAACATAGAACTTGTTTCCGATTGGAATACCGGTTTCATCGCTGTTTTCCTTTTCGTCACGCTTAGTTGCCCAATCGGCACTTCCGGCTTCCACGCCTTTGTAATCATCGTAATTTTTACTGAACAGCATAAGTGCAAGCAGTGACAAAGCAACAACGTAAATATACCAAACAGAACCGTGCATTTGCATTATTGCACCGATGTCAAAAGGTGCTGTAAAAGTTGGATTAGTCCAATATGGCATAGATTTTATCAGCACCGACAAATTTAAATTATCCGATGATATGTTGTTGTCGTATGCGTAGCACTGTAAGCTGTAAATCAGATAAGATATAATCAGGAATGTGATTACACCTATAACGGAGATAAGTATAAGACCAGTCTTTAAGACGGATTTGCTGTTTTTGTGCCGCAATTTGTTTTTATTTGCCATTACGCCCTCCTTTAAATGTGCTACCTGTAGCACGTTTTCGAGCAAGCATTCTTACATAATCTCTATCAAATAGTCGCCCTCTTTAAGATGTTCATTTATAGCAAAGCAACAAATAACTTTCGGATCCGAATGTTCCGATTTGAATTTAAAGCAAATCACCTCTCCGGTATCACGATTGGTAAGTCGTAGTTGCGCCTGAGAATGATATGGTTGATTCTTCTTCATCTTTCTCCTCCTTTAATCGCCACCACAAAGGCGGCAGAGCTTTTCTGCCGCCCGGTGACAATAAAATATTAAATGCTGCTTAGCGTTTTCTCTTACGCTTCGATAACGGGAACACAAGCACAACAGCCGCACTCATCATTACCATTGATATGATAATAACTGCCGTCTGCGTAAAGCTGTCCTCGCCTGCACCTGTCGGAGGGTTGTCAGGTATTTTCTCGTTGTGCATTTTGGCAACGAGCATTGCACCGTCACGGTCGATCGTCAGCTGTTTATCTTCGGGTAATAGATAGCCTGCCGAAGCAGAATCCTTGACTTCGTGAATGGTATACTCGCCTGCTCTCAGGTCAGTTATTCTTATAATACCATCCTTATCAGTTGTGTATGTTTTCTTGAAAGTCTGTCCGGTGTATGTTGTACCGGAAACCTCAAATTTGAAGCCTTCAACCTTATTGTTGTACGATGTCTTTACTATCTTGATTTCGCCCTTCTGAGGTGAGTTGATAAATGTACCCTTGCCAAGCTCATCGTTAGATACTTCTACGGTTTCGCCGTCATTTACAATCTGGAAATAGTAGAAATTCACATCACGGACGAAATATTCGGGAGCCTTTGTTTCCTGTACATAGTATTCGCCATATACAAGTCCCTCAAGGCTGTACACGCCTGTTTCGGTTTCCTTTAATGTGCCGACTACGGTTTTCTTGTCCGATTTATAAACTGTAAATACAGCACCTGTCAATTTATTTTCGGGATAGTCCTCATCAACCTTTGTCAATGTTACATTTCCTACAATAACCTTATTGACAAACTCTGCACTTGCAGTTGCGTCCTTAGTTACCGTGATTGTCTTGACCTGTGTCTTAGGCAGATAACCTTCTGCCTTGTTGATTTCGGTTATCGTGTACTTGCCGGTCGGCAGTTCTGTAAGTTCAAACTTGCCGTTTGTCAGCATAAAACGTGCTTCTGCTGTCTGACTGCCGTTATATACATACTTGCCGTTCTTTGATACAGCCTTTAAATATGCACCGTCAGCGTTCTTTACGGTGAAGTACACATTCTTTTCAAGCTCTGCCTTCTGAGCGGTTGTCAGCCCATTGGGGTTTGTCCATTTCTTCACGATACTTGCGTTGCCTGTGTCACGCTCGTTTACAAACGTTGCCGTTGCTGTCTGATTTCTTACTACAGTTATCTTCACGGGATTTTCCGTCTTGATTGTGTAGTCAAGAAGTGTGCTATACTCTGTAATCGTATAGTCACCGGTAGGCAGTTCAGCGATTGTAAATGTGCTGTTCTTCAGAACATACTTGAATTCTGTTGTGCTTTCGCCGTTATATGTGTATACGCCGTCTGCACCTGTAGCTGTTATGTACTTGCCGTTGCTGTCCTTTACAGTGAAATACAGGCTCTTTTCAAGCTCTGCCTTCATCTGTGCGATTTCATCGGCTGTCATATCTGCTGTACTATTGTCAAGTTTCCAATCTTTGGTTACAGCACCGTGACCGTAAGGATATTCGTTGAAGTCGGATTTTCCGATTTCATTGCTAACCGATACAGTAGCGTTTGCCGTTTTAAGCGTTACCGGGTGTACGTCTGTGTCAAGATAGTAGCCTTCGGGAGCTGTCAGCTCCTTGACATAGTATGTTGTACCTGTTGCACTGCTTATAGGTAAGTTGTTGCAAGTGTACACTCCTGTAGCTGTTTCAGTAATCTCTGCTTTTACAAGTGTGCTGTCAGTGTTCGACTTATACGCCTTTGCTACTGTCTTGCAAGTGCTGTCGGTATAGATACCGAATGTAGCACCTGTTACCTTTTCGCCGGTCTTTGCGTCAACCTTGTTGATAACAATGTGACCGAAAGGCTTATTTTCAAACGTTGCAGTAGTAGTTGCATTGCTCTTTACTTCAATCGTCTGATTTGCAGGCGTGATATATCCGACTGTCTTGCCGTCCTTTACTTCCTTTACGGTATAAGTACCGATAAGGAGGTTTGATATATTGATTTCGCCCTTTGCGTCTGTTGTGTATGTCTTGGTTGCTACGGGTGTGCCGTTAAGAGCCGTGCCGGAAACTTCAAACTTCCAACCGGAAAGAACACCGTCTGCACTTCTCTTGACTATCTTTATATCGCCCTTCTGCGGAGCATTGGGGAACTTGTCGTTGCCGTTGATTGACACATCGACAACCTTGCCTGCGTCAGAAATTGTGAACTGATAGAATGTGTTGTCGATATTGTAATACTGCGGTGCTTTTGTTTCTCTGAGGTAATATGTGCCTGCCGGGATTTCGTCAAGCTGATATGTACCCTTTGATGTTTCTGCGAGCTTGCCGTATACAGTAGCCTTGTCGGAATTGTATACAGTAAATTCAGCGCCGCTCAGAAGTACATCGGGATGATCTGCGTCAACCTTTGTCGTTCTGACCGAGCCTAAAGGCGTTTCATAGAATTTCGATGTAGCGTTGTTTGATACTGCTACGGTTGAATTTGCCGTTTTAAGCGTTACCGGGTGTACGTCTGTGTCAATAGCGTAATGGTCGGGAGCTGAAAGCTCCTTGACATAGTAAGTTGTGCCGTTCTTGCTCTCAATCGGCAGGAAAGTGCAAGTATACTTGCCTGTCGCACTTTCTGTGATTTCTGCGTCTGTCAGAGTATCATCTGTAGACGATGTATATGCCTGTGCGGGAATTTCACATTCAGCATCTGTGTAAATGCCGAATGTCGCACCGCTCAGAGCAGTGCCTTTTACGCTGTCAACCTTGTTGATAACGATATTCGCATACGGCTTGTTCTCGATATTGACTGTTGTTACAGTATCGGTCTTAACCTCAAGGTCTTTGCTGTTCTCGGTAATATAACCGACCGTTTTACCTGTCTTGACCTCTGTAACCTTGTAATCACCGATACGGATATTACTGATTGTGATTGTACCCTTTGCGTCGGTTGTAAAGGTCTTGTCATAACTCTGACCTGTCTTTGCCGTGCCTGTTACTCGGAACTGCCAGCCACTGAGAACGCCGTCCGCACTGTGCTTTACAATACTTATCGTACCCGTCATTGCCTTGTTGGTAAACACTTTCTTTACCGAGCCTGCAGGTGTGATCGTGAATGTTACGGGATCAATCGAGAAGCTGTAACCTGTTGTGCCACTTACTTCATACACTGTGTATTCTTGTCTTGCGGGAAGCTCATTTGCAATAAAGTTATATGTGCTTTTGTTAAGCTTTAATTCTGTACCGGTATTGTTCTCGCCTTTATATGTGTAGATACCGTTGCTACCTGTAAAGGTGAGATATTTGCCGTTGTGCTTGATTTTAAAAGCGACCTCGGCAAGTTTGTCATCGGGGATATTTTCTATAGCACCGTTTTCATTTAAAAACTGCTTGTCAATCTGCACAGAACCTGTCTTAAGCTGATTGTCAAGCTCAATGTCATCAAGGTCGATTACAGCATTCGGATCACCGTCACCAAGGTCAATACGCTGGTCCCGGTTATCAACATCGTAATCCGTACCGCTGTACGTTTCAATGACAGCTAAGTAATACGGAGCGGTGTTAGTGCCGAACGATATAGTCATTTCGCCGTTTTCATTCAGCTTGAGATTTGTTGCTGATGTTTTGGTTGACGAAAGCCCTTTGTATGTGTAATTACCGTTTGAACCCGTAAATTCTACATAGTAGCCTGCAGGCGGATTCGAGGAAACACTTCCGCCGAAGCCAAGCACCTGCAGATTTACAGTAACCTTAGCATACTGTTCTTTGAGCTGTGCTTCTGTCAGATTGTTCTCATCGGAGAAATGCTTTCTTATCACAACAACTGGCGTTGATTTATTCGTAAATGATATTGCCTTTATTTCGCCCTTATTGGCAATTGTGACCGTCTTTGTCTGCGTTTTCGGATTGTAACCGCTTGCGTTATTAATCTCTGTTACAGTGTATGTTCCCATAGGGAGCTTGCTTACATTAAACTTACTGCCGCTGAGTTTCATATTATTTGCGGAAGTCTGAGTGCCGGCATAAACATACGCTCCTGCCGAGCCTGTAACCTTGATATACTTATCATTAGCGTCCTTGACAGTAAAGTAAACGTTTTTCTCAAGATTTGCTTTTTCTGAAGCTGACAGTGTTGTATCGGACAGCCATACTTTCTTTATCTGAGCTGTACCGCTATCCTCGCTGTTTACGAAAGACACGGACGATGTTTTATCTCTTGATATGGTAATTGTCTGAGATGCTCTGTTGACAGAATAACCATCCGGTGAGCCGTACTCATATACGGTATACTTGCCTGTAGGCAGGTCGGAAACAGTGAAAGTACCTGTACTGGGTTTAACATACAGCGATGTAGCTTTAGTCGATGTTCCTGTAAACGTATATGAGCCGCTGTACTTCGTACCGCTGACGGTGATATATTTACCGTCTGCGTTTTTGATGCGGAAATATATCTGCTTATTTCTTTCAACGTTGTTGCTTGCGGCTATGGCGTTACCGTTGGTATCGATCCAGGTCTTTATAACCTTGCCTGTACCTGTGTTACGGGTATTGGTAAACGTTACCGTTCCTGTGCCTCCGGCTGTTACTGTTACCGTCTTGCTGACACCGCCTGTACGGGTGTAATAGGGTATCGAGCCGTCTGAATTCTTTCCGTGTTCTGTAACGGTATACGTTCCTGCAGGTAACGATTTTACTAAAAAAGTGTTACTTGAGTTTAATTTGAACTGGCTCACGGAACCGCTTGTAGAGTAGGTATACGAGCCTGCCTTGCCAGTAGCCTTCACGGCCAAACCCGAACTATTCTTTATAGTGAAATAGATGTCGCTGTTATCGGCTTTCGTGCTTGAAGTATCGTGATTGTGTTCCCAAACTTTCTTGATCTGAGCTGTGCCTGTGCTTTCGGTCTTAAAGTTTGCGTAGAACTGCACAGGGTCGTCGATACCGTCAGCCATTGTCTGAGAATCGCCGCTTGACTTCCACACAACAAGCTGTTTTCCTGTAGTACGGTTTGCCTTGTATGTACAAGCCTTTGTACCGCTTATCTTTGTGCTTGTGCTGAAAGTGTAGTCATATCCGCTCTTTGTTACTGTGACACCGGGAATATTGAATGCACTTGCCGGCATATTGCTCTTATTATCGTCCGGCAGTGTAATGCTGTACTTCTTTGTCGAAGAGTTGTATTTCAGTGTATGAGTAGGAGCTTCTGATTTTTTTGTATAAGTGAAACTTGGAATTATGGCATATGCCTTTATCTTGTTTAAGATGTACTCATAGCACTTTTCAGCGGGTCGTCCTTTCAACTGGTCGTAATATGCTGTTTTAGGTGTATTAGGAATTTTTGAATTAACAGCCAGGTCGCTTTTACCATATCCTGTACGCAGTCCCTGTTGAATTTCCCATGATATAATTTGTGTTGCAAATGAGAAATCATCAAGGTTTGTGTTGGCAACAGGAGATTTAGTTACTTGGCTGTTAAATCCTGAAATGAACGCTATTTTTAAATCTCTTTGTGCTTTTGTAGGCAACATAAGCATATAGTCATCACTTGATGCTTTACCAACATAGGAGCTTCCTGTGCTGTATGACACACCGGCTTCGATACAGATTGCCTGCTGTGTCACGCCGTTCTTGCTAACACCTAACTTAGCGTGCGTTGAGGCATAGCGAGTGGCTACTCCTACACTGCCGTCTGACTTATAGTAGATATAGTCGTAATTATACTTATCTGCATAAGTCTTACCGTCTGAGCCGATGTAGTTTCCGAGCATAGCCGCATAGACATTATCGCCTACTCCCCATTCTGACGCAAGCGTCTGAATCGGCAGAGCGACTAATGTCATAACTGCTGCAAGGAAAAGTCCGGTCAGCTTTTTGAATTTGTTTTTAAACATAACCTTTGTCCTTTCTTGTTTGATTTTTTAAAAATATATATAAAAAAGCAGTCCTACGGGTGCGGACTGCTTTGGATTTTCATATTCAATTAACTTTCAGAAAAAGAAAAAGAGCCTTGAAAAATCAAAGCTCTTAATGTATATTAAATTGTTGACAAAATTAGCGTTATTATGATATTATATATCTGCGAGAGCAACCTATAGATGAATAGGCGGTTACCCAACTCCCGAAGCAGAATTAACGCTGTGAGGGAGGTGAAGTGTGATGAACTACATAACATTAGAAGATCTTCTTCTATTCGGCTCATTTTTAGCTAATTTTGTTATTGCTGTTTTTACTGCACTTTCTTTTTATAACAAAAAGAAATAACCGCCCCATACTTGCAAACGTGAGCGGTTAAATCTTTTAACTTCTTCGGGAGCAACCGTCTAATCTGGTTGCTCTTGTATCTTTATTATATACATATAGTTTCAAGTTGTCAAGTCCATAATGAAGATTTACGAATAAACTGAGTCAGCTCTTTGACCTTGACCTCTCAAAAAATATATTGCATAGCCTTCGATGCTGTTGCCGTTTTCGTCTTTCTTTAAATCCGGTATGGTTTCGATGTATACCTTGAAGTAATCGCCTTTTTTCATATAACCACCTGTATAACTTGATTCTGCCTGTTCAGACACTCTCATACGGATGACATTAGGGTTGACCCCTTTCCATATAACAAGCGGTGGAAACCATGTACTGCCTTCAGGCGTCCAGTTTGGATCATCATCATTTATGAGTCCGTAATTGTTTACAGCGTCATCAACAATGACCTTCTTTATAGCATCAAGGTCAAACGGATACTCATATATGGACTTCGGCTTGCTTTCCTGCTTCTTTGTGGTAGTATCCGCAGGCTTAGGTGCTTCAGCTTTCTTTGTGGTTGTTGTAGTCTGTATAACAATCTTGCTGTCGCTCAGATAGTCGCTGTGTATAAAGCTACCATCAGAAAGTTTGAAGTAGCCTGTATCGGTCTTGGCTGTCACTGTCACCTTGTCGTTCACGCTGTACAGCTTTACCGTTTCAGCGCCGAGTACGGCTTTCTTACGGCTGTAGCAGTCTGTGTTGACATACTTTGTGCCGCTTGCCTTGCTCTCCGTCCATTCGGGTGTGGGCTTTGTTGTAGCGGCGGTTGTTGTCGTTGCCGGCTTTGGCTTTGCCGTTGTTACCGCTTTTGTGGTGGTAGTGGTAGTTTCAGCACTTTTTGTTTCCTGTGGCTTTGTGGTGACAGCTGTAGTGGTCTGAGCAGTAGTTGTTTCTGCTTTCGGCTCGTCAATCCTATCCATCACTGTTCCCGTCACTGCCGGAGCGGTAGTTGTCACTGCCGTTTCGGGTGCAGAGGACGTTGTGCTGCTTGCATTGCCTGCCGTGCAAGCACTGGTCAGTATTACGCTGATAAGGGTTATTGTTGCGAGTATGGTGTGGGTACGTTTACGTTTCATTTTGGGATCCTCCTTTGTGGGATTGGTAAATTGCTCTTAACTGTTTAAGATAGCTTTTATTTCGGTACTATTTCCTCAAGTATATTGTACCATAAAAACGGACAAAAGTCCAGCGAAACATAGCAAAAACATATACAAAATATAGTATTGTTTTTTATGCGTTTCGCCGATTTTTACAAACTTGTTACATTGTGCTACCTGTAGCACAAACATGTGTGCGGTGTGAAAAAACACACCGCACAGCTTTGTTTACAGTCAGAAAATTATAATACAACTTTTTTTGTATTCATAATTGTTTCTGCTTTTTCCTTGTCATCAATACCAACCCGTATTATTACGCTACCGTCTGATTTGGTTTGCTTTTCAAAAGAAATTGTTGCGTTAGTTAAAGCGTTTATCTGTTCATCGGTAGCAGGAAAGTAGTAGCAATCAGGTACGCTTTCTTGCTTTTGCTCACTTTCGTTATCGTTTCGTGCAATTTCTTGTATGCGGTCATAGTAGAGATTGCCGCCAGAGACCTTTGCATATTTTTTCAGTTTCACTTCGCCCCGTTCCTGACTGTCCAAAAATCTCTTATATCCGACATCTGTAAGAAACAGGCGCATCTTATCGCCCTTATCTCCGACAGGGGAATCGTAAGACAACACATCAAAGACGATCATGTGCTTTACCTCTGGGTTGAAGCGTTGCAACGACATGATGTCATGTCCCTTTAATTGGTCGTCGCCCTTCACCTGAAAGAGCAGCTTTTTTTCCATTTCGTTTAATTTCATGTGAATTTCCTCCTTCCTATTGTGCTACCTGTAGCACAAGATATATAGAAAACTGCCGCCGACCGATTTTATGTTAACGCTTTATGGCTGTTGATGCAGCCTTTGCTTCCTGCTGATTGTTTGTAGCTGTTACAGCATTTTTAAATGCATCTATCACTTTGTTGTTCAGCTCATCATGAAATTCCTTGGTAACCGGGTTAGCGATATTCTTGTATTCGCCGGCGGAATTTTTATACTGCGGCATCTGCAAAAACATTCCGTTTGCACCGTCGAAAACTTTCACACCTGACACAACAAAACAATCATCCATGGTTATCTGAGCAAATCCTTTAAGATTGCTATCATGATTGTTGTTAGGAAGCACCTTGACTTTCATTGCGATTGCTTCGGGTTCGCTTTTAATTACAGCAGTGTCATTGTTTTCGTAGGCTGTCATTACAGCTGTGTTTATAGCTTTGCGCATTTCGGCGGTAACCGGATAGCAGTCGTCATAGTACTGATTATCTTTGCCGAGATGATTCGGCATAGCGACATACATTCCCTTTTCGGTTCCAATGACCTTAATGCCGCCAACGGCAAAGTTGCCGTTGAGTACGACTGTGGCTAAAGCTTTCAACTTGCTTTCCGGGTTGTCAAGCTTTGTTATTCTTGTTGTTATATTCATATAAGTACCTCCTGTTACGGATACAATCAATATCATATCCTGTTCTGTTGCGGTTCGGCGGCAGGTTTCAGCATTACAGCTTTTTATGATTTTCTGTTTCGGATGCGGCTTTAAGAGATATTTCCCGCATTGTTTCAAAATCGGATTTCAGAAAACATATTGTAGTTTCCCGTGCATTGATTTTAGCGGAATATTTGATGTTGCGCTCAGACAGCTGATTGATCACCTTTTGAGCTATGCTGTTGTTTTTGAATAACTTGTACGCTACCTCGCCTTCAGCTGTCAATTCCGCATGGTTAATGTTCCCGCATAATATCTGAGTAGACAACAGCCCGTATTCAGATAACACCTTTTCTTTGAGTAATTGTCCGAAACGGTCATTCAAAGGGACTGCCATATCATAGTAATTACCGTCTTTACTCTTAATTTTTGGCATTTCATAATCTATTGTTCCGTCATGGCAGGTTATTTTAATGCCTGAAATAACAAAACTGTCTGACAGCCTGATTTCTCCCGATGCAGGAACATTATCGCCGTATGCAGTTGTTTTATGAAGTCTTACTGTGATCTTCATATCCACCGGTGATTTATCGGCTAACGGAGAAGAGGAGTTATCTACATAATTTTTTATAACGGAATTGATAATATCCTCTTTAACCTCCGAACGTGTAGGAAACGCCATATCATAGTATTTTCCGTCACTGTTACGATTACTTGGCATTGCTACACACAACGCATCGTCATCTGTGCCTATATCAATTATTCTAAAGCCGTGAATAGCTATGTTGTTGTTTAGAAAAACAGTAGCATAAGCTTTAACCGGACTTTTGTTATCTGTATTTTTGATTACTTTTGACTGTATATCCATATAACCGTATCGTGCTACCTGTAGCACAATACAGTTTCTCACCTCTTTCTATATTTTGATTGTGCTACCTGTAGCACAATTTACTGAACGATTATTGTCAACTATATTGTCAAGAATCGGTTTATCGATGATATTGACTTTTGCGATTATTCTTTCACCCGACATCCGAAGATGATAGCAAATACCTGATTGTTTAAGTTGCTCAACATCGTTCTGACTTATATACGCATAATAGTAGTTCTCATTCGCCAATTTGCAAATATCGCTGTAAATATCACCGTTCACTACATCAACGATCTCACCTTTCCACAGTTCTCCGTGCAGTCCTTTGTGATTAATATTGTTTTTGGCTTTGACAGACGTTCCGCCAGCCTTTTGCCATTCGAGCAAATTTTTATTATAATCGTCTATCAGAATATCTTTATCGGTGAGCCGATGACCGATAGCTTCTGACTTTGGTACATTCAGAGAAGTAAAAATTCTGTGTTCTTTATCAATGTTTGGCAAATATCTGTCTAACCATTTCTGCTTTTCATCCAAAGAGCAGGAGTTTACTGTTGCAGATAAAATAAAAATCTCCGCCGTACTATCATTCACCAATTGTTCAATAGCGGATACGGCGTTTTCAAAAGGCTTTAAATCGCTGAAAAAACCTTTTTCAAACATTCGTTCAAGGTATAAATTTTCATCGTGAAACCTTGCTATTGTTCCATCCATGTCAATATAGATTTTTGTTCTTTCTTGTAATATGGGGATATTACCGGAGGCTACTTGTTTGCTAACGCCTTCCAATTCATTTATAATTGCTTTTTCCCAATCATCAAGATTATTCGGAAGCGAGTTTTTGAAGCGCTCGGAGTTCAAACGGGATGTATGCTCAAAAAATTCCTTTTCTATGCTTTTCTCACCACGAAAACCGATATACCATTCATTGAGCAACAAAGGAATGAATTTTGCAACGAAAATATCATCCATTTCTTCTCTGCCGAGCTTTTTTGATGCATACATTGCATAATCTCCAAACCATTCCGTGATACGATCGGGTTCGGGTGTATTGTGCCTTATTTCATATCTTGCTATCAATTCGATTTTATCAACTGTGGACAACTTTTCCATATTATAATCCTTTCTCAGTCAAGTTGTGCTACCTGTAGCACAAACACGTGTGCGGTGTGTTTTTTTCACACCGCACAGCTTTGTTTACAGTCAGAAAATTATAATACAACTTTTTTTGCATTCATAATTGTTTCTGCTTTTTCCTTATCATCAATACCAACCCGTATTATTATGCTACCGTCTGATTTGGTTTGCTTTTCAAAAGAAACAGACGCATTAGTTAAAGCATCTACCTGTTCATCGGTAGCAGGAAAGTAGTAGCAATCAGGTATATCTTCTTGTTTTTGCTCGTTTGTGATTTCGTTTTCCTGCTGTTCGAGAGAAGCTCTTTGACGCTCAATGCTCATCGGTATTTTTTCAAATTGTGAATGACCGATAATTACAGCGTCATAATCTCCTGTAGCAATACGACCACAGAACCTCTTACGATTTTTAGTTTCGAAGTCTTTTTTTGTTGCCACTAAAATATTCGCAGAAGGGTAAAGCTGCAAGAACTCGGCAGCCCATTGCTCGGTGAGGTGGTTCGGAACTACGAACAGCGACTTGTTGCAAAGTCCTAACCGCTTTGATTCCATAGCTGCGGCTACCATTTCAAAAGTCTTGCCTGCGCCGACTGCGTGTGCAAGAAGTGTGTTTCCACCATATAGAATGTGTGCGACAGCGTTTCTTTGGTGTTCTCTGAGCGTAATCTCAGGGTTCATTCCGCTGAATACAATGTGACTGCCGTCATATTCACGAGGACGAATTGAATTGAACCTTTCGTTATATAACTTGCAAAGCCGTTCTCTGCGTTGCGGATCTGACCATACCCATTCCTGAAAGCCTTGCTTTATAAGCTCCTGCTTTGATTGAGCAATAGCCGTTTCTTTTTTGTTAAGCACCGGTTTTCTGCTTCCGTCAATATCTTCAACATAATCGAATATACGTACATCCTTTAAGTTCAATGTTTCTTCTATGATCTTGTACGCATTGATTCGAGATGAACCGTATGTGTTATAAGCCTTAACATTACTTCTGTCGTATGATTTCCCGTCAATGCTCCATTCACCTGTGTGCTGTGAATAGTGTACAACTATACTGCTTTTGACATAAGCCGGTGTATTTAAAAATTCGTGAACGAATTGCTGTACAACATCGATCGGCAACCAAGTCGAGCCTAACCGTACAGATATTTCGCTCGCTGTCAAGTCTTCAGGCTGAACCTTTCCTAACGCTTCAATATTAATGTTGAATGAAGAATCGGCTTCTGCAAACTTTTTGGCGATTGCAAGCTTTTCTCTGACATTGCCGGACAAATATTCATCTGCCATGAAATACTTAACTTGATTATCGTCATTTCCGTTATAAAGAGGGTTTAAAAAAATTACGCCTTTTAGATCGTTGAAAATCTCATCTTCCTCTTTTCCGGTCAGACGTTTCATGTATTCCATATCAATTATAGCTTTTTCGCCGATAGACACAGCGAGTGCTTCGCTTGCCGTATCGACCTGTGTAACAGGCTTATGCGGCATTATCGTTCTCTTAAAGAATATATCCGCTTTACGTTCAAAATCACCTTCATTGCCGATTATCTCAAGGGCAGATAAAAGTGCAAAAGAACTGTCATCGCCAAAAGCAGATTTGTTAGCTCTGCTGTTGATATGACCGTATTTTTTAACGTAAGTGTCGTAAACCGCATTAAGTTTTGCCTGTTCTGCCTTTATCTCTTCATCGGGATAGTCTTCTGATTGTAATTCTATCAGATTGCGAACGCAATCTCTTATTCCGATCATACCCTTAATTCGGTTTTCAGCAGTTGCCGATACCTCTATAGGCGACATACGGGAATTTTCACGGAAATAGATTTTATCGTCCACTACCGTGTAAGAAAAATTTCTTACCGTAGGGTTGGCAGGAATCGAATTATCTTCTTCCTCAAGCTCATCGGTTACCTCATATTCGGAAATCTCTCCGTGTATATTTGCTACCGCTTCCGATAACAATTCTGAAAGATCGGCATTTTCAAACGGCACGCAGGTTACTTCTTCGCCAAAGCGACCGCTTACGGTTTTCATCTCGCCGAGTATCATTTCCGGATTCTGTACAAAATATGAGTTCATTGTGATACCGTTTTCGTCAGTGTCAAGATGAACCCAATCCCGTTCAATATCAACGAGCCTGTCACGCTTTTGCAGGAATAAAATATCTGACACAACCTCTGTACCTGCATTACCCTTAAAGGTATTATTCGGCAGTCTGATTGCGCCGAGGAGTTCTGCCCTTTGTGCTATATATTTTCTGACAGATGAATTTGTCTTCTCCATCGTGCCTTTACTTGTAACAAGAGCCATAATACCGCCGGGACGTAACTTATCCAAAGACTTTGCAAAGAAATAGTCGTGGATAAGGAAATTATACTTATCGTATCTTTTATCAAGCACCTTGAAATCACCGAACGGAACATTGCCGATAACTCCGTCAAAGAAGCTGTCCGGCACATTCACTTCTTCAAATCCCTGTGCCGCTATTGAAGATTTCTGATAAAGCTGCTGTGCAATGCCTGCCGAGATTGTATCAATCTCAACGCCGTAAATCTTTGTGCTTTTCATTGACTTTGGCAGCATACCGATGAAGTTACCGATACCGCAGGACGGTTCAAGCAGGTTGCCCTCCTTAAATCCCATCTGTTCCATTGCCTTGTATATGGCATTGATTACATCGGGAGGGGTGTAAAAGGCGGTCAGTGTACTTTCTCTTGCGGCGGCATATTCTTCGGGTGAGAGTATAGTATAAAGCTCCGCAAACTCATTTGCCCACGCTGAATTATTCTCGTCAAAGGCTTCGGGCAAACCGCCCCAGCCGACATATTTAGACAGGACGAGTTGTTCCTCGGGTGTGGCAAATCTGTTTTCAAACTCACATTCTTTGAGTACCTTTATTGCTTCTGCATTTCTACGAAAGCGTTCTTTCTTGCCTACTTGTTCAACGGGATTGGAACGCAAATCAAAGTTATTTCGCTCTGACATCGGAACATCGGGGTGCAAGTCAAAGCTCTTTACCTTTGACTTTTTCCTCTGTTCCCAAGCAGGAGCAACCGGTTTTTGTTCTTTGTCGGATATATCATCGTGGATTTCGATATTCGTGACTGTCGTATTGGTTTTACCGACATTTTCGATGAGTGCTTCCATTGTGGCGGAAGAGCAGTCGGAAAAATCCGGTGTTGTATGAAATTCTTTTTCTGCTTCTTCAAACCATTCTGTGCCTACATCTGAAAGAGTTTGATTTGCAATACTGCCGAGATAATCGAAGAAGTCATCTGCCGACTTGTGGCTTTGTGCCGCTTCTCTGATTTCATCAAAAGAGAGTGTATTCGTAACATACTGACCGCCGGCATTGCTATCGGGGTTGAAGTACATCCAAGTAACGCTTTCTTGTTCTCGGTCAATAAAAAAAGCATCTTCATATTCTGCTTCGGGTTCGGCTTTAGCATTAATTATTTCGGTACTTTCTTCAGGTAATGAAGTTACCTTCAAATGCTCATTTAGCGAGTTTTCTTTGATTTTTTGGTCGAATTCGGCTCTGTCATATTCTTTGTTGAAAAAAGGAGCGTTAGTATCACTGAGCATAACCCGTTGATCGTCTATTGCTGTAATACTGTATTCGGACGCTCCGATGAAAACGGTATCGCCAATTGTATACCGATACTTTGTATTATCGTTATCGGCAATTATCGCATTGTCGATTTCACGCTGAACTTCAAGTAAAGGAACGTATCCCTGCAATGACTTTAAGCTGCGGAAGAAGCTGATCACACCACCGTATCCGTCGCCTATATCCTGCCTTTCCGTTATGCTTTTGCCGTTTGGCATATTAACGGTGAATTTAGTTTTATCATATCCCAGGTAATTGTAATAACTCTCTTCGTCCTGTGCTTTCCACTCTTCGGCAGAGCCGTATTTCTCAATACCTATTTGCCAACCGTCTTGCTTTTCTCTGTCGGCTTGTTCCATAATTCGATCGAACTCTGCGACTGAATAGGTTTTGCCATCCTCAAAAGCGTTACTTTCGCTCCAGTTACAAGTAATCGTCACTGTATCTTTTGATAAAGTAGCATTACTGTTATCTTCCGGAGAAACAGAAAAAGCAGAGGCTTTTGTAACCTCTGCTTCATATTCTGCTATGAAAGCCGTTTGTTCATTGATTGACGGTAACGGCTTAATGTTGCTTAAACGCTCATTATTATCTGCTGAGTAACTATCTCTTGAACTTCGTGCCTGAGATTGTTCATCAGCTGAACCCATTTCATCATATCTTTTGCTTTCAGCTCTTCTGTCAGTCCCTGTTTTGCCGACATCTCTTTGATCAGCTCGTCCTCCAGTTTGAGTGCTCTCTGTTCCGTTTCTGCGAGGTACTGTGTTAACTGACAACTCGTCATCAGATTGTAGTACATTATCTTGTGGTGCTGCTTCAGATATTCCTTTTTCATCTGTGCCCATTTGCCGAGTGTTACCTCCTGCTGTTCCGGTAATGAAAGATCCGGAATCAGATAGTCGCCCTGCATTGTGTAAGTGATTTCTTTCATAATTAGAACTCCTTTCGCTATTATAGCTGATATTGTTATCAGGCATTATCGCCTGTTGATTTTCCTTTTCAATTGCACGAACCGTTTTTGCAACTACACCGAGTCCCATTTTGGCTATATCGCTTGTGGCATATCCGATAGAGTTCAACAATTCATGTGTGCTGAAATATTCTATACCCTCAAAATCGGATTCGGTTAACCCACTGTCTGCTCCAAGACGTTCGGAAATCATATACACTACGCTGTTTTTTACAAGTCGTTTGTATATTTCTTCAGCTTCATCAGTACTTATATAGTCTATTTCACTGCCTGTTCCGTTTCTGATAAAATTATAGATATAGTCATCTATGTTGTCATCCACTGCATTAGATACGCTTTCTTTAATTACGCTTTCAAGACTATCCAAGTCGCTTAATGTGCCAAATGTATTTTTTAATGCTTCCGTAACATCGCTTTGATATTCGTCAGACATTTTCCATACCGGAACTTCTCTTGACCGTTTTGTTCCGTGTGTATCGGTGATGTCAAAGTAGTATTTAAGTCTTTGGCTTTTGCCCGAAGAATCCTCAAATACTGCGATGCCTTTTGCACCTCTGTTGACCCATCTGCCGAATGCTGTGTTCCAACGTTCGATTTCTAATACCGCCGTTGCGTCCGGACGCTGAGCAAACAGTAACAGCTGTTCGTCAAAACGTAACTTGTAATTTCTGCAAGCAGTTCTTAAGAACGATTGCCACGCTCGAGCGTCTTTCGTCACATCGACAATGATTTGATCGTACAAATCATTTATCAGTTCGTACTTCCTTGCCATATCTATACCTCCGTTTTTTCTGCGGCTCACTTCTTAGTAAGCCGTCATCATTTTATATAAAAAGTCGGAGAATAGATTTCGCCGACTTTATTATAACACTTTTCGTTGCGTTTGTCTATCATTATAACATTAAATATTAAACAAATTAAAACTGGATTTTTTGTTGCTTCTGCTATTTTTCTTTTCTGAGTTGTTTCAGTAGTTGATCAATTTCCGTTTCGTTTTTCCTAAGGAAAACTATATTATACTTATCGCCTTTTTTAAAATAGGCAAACTGTATACCGGATCGCTTTATGTTGTCAAGCAATTCGGGGGCAACCATTCTATATTTAGGTTTCTCACCGTTTACTGCGGCTAAACGTTTTATTTCTTTGTTTAGTCTGTTATTTCGTTCATACTCTGTTTCCTGCTTGCTCTCATCCGCAGGGTAGAGAATTTTAGTAATGAGTTCTTTGGTGTCCGGCATAAACGCAACATTATATTTCCCGTCGTCCTTAGGAAAAGCCGCAAGCTCGATTTCATTCAATTTTAAAAGCTCGAGCTGAATTTTTGTAACGATCATATAGCTGAGCTTTGTATTTGAAGAAGCGGCGAGATCTTTTAATCGTTTGTATTTTTGTGAATTGATCAACTTATCTGACTGCTGTTCAACTTGCTTGCTGTCATAACCGAGAGCTTTGCAGATTATCTCTTTATTATTTTCTTTGACTGTAATAACCGCTGTCTTGGTTTCTAAATTCACATTTGCACTGTAGAAAATCGGAAGAACAATAATTTTTCCAAGCTGATCTGCCGGAATTTTAACAGCAAAATTGTTGCCCTGGGCTGATATTAGATCTCTGTATCTGATGTTCTCGCACCAATATTTAGTTCTGATTATATTTGTATCATCTGTAGTCCTATTGGATAACCGGTAGCTTTTATGTTCTCTGTACTTTTTTCTATTCGGACTTATGAAAAGTGCACACAGTATTGTAAATAATATTGATTTCCGAGTTCCTGTCGGAAATCGACTCGTGTTATAGTTTGTCCTATACTGTTTTGTCAAACATCTGTAATTATTTGCGTACCTGTTGTCCTGAGAAAATGACCAGGATTCAAACCTTTGCCATTCGTTAATATTTTTTCTTGCGCAGGTTTTCTTCGATTGCAAATTTAAATTGCTTGTATTTGTATCAGCAAGATTTGTTGAATATCCCATTGCCTTTTCAAGCTCGGCTTTGGTATATTGACTTCCGAACTGTTTTGCTAAAGTATCAACACGGATTGCTTTCTTCTCACCGATTTTACGAACGGTGATGTGTTTTTCGTATCGGATCTCGTAGTTTTTGTTTTTGAGAAATGATATAAATTCACTTTACCGCTGACGGATTAGAAATTCGCAAAGCAGTTGTAATAAATGAGCATGGCAGAGAAGTATATAAGCCGCCTAAGTCATACGCCGGATATAGGACAATACCAATATCGCCCTTACTGCGAGATAAACTCATGAATACTCCGGATAAAAAACGGATTTGCGTTATATCTTCAAATAAAATAAGCCGTGATTGGAATTCATTTCTTCGTAAACACGGGCTACATATATTTAGATTCTATTCTTTGCGACATTATTACGCCAGTCAAGCATTATTGCTTGGAATACCACAGAAATATATTGCGGAATTAATGGGGCATTCATCGACTGACATGATTGAAAAGGTCTATCAGCACGCCTTTCCATCTGCGATGGAAGAATTTAAGGTTCGTATTGCTGATAACATAGAAAAACTTTTGGGGTAATAAGGGTTCGAATCCCTCTTGGCGTGCCAACCGCTTTGATTACCAAAGCGGTTTTTCTTTTGCATATTATATACAGAAAAGGCGGAACGGTTTTTTATGCTGTTCCGCCTTATATTATTCCGTTTTAACAAATTCAGATACCCATTGGATCCCCCAGAACACCGTAAGATGAATAGCCGGGTCAGACAGCATAAGTACCGCACGCTCCGTTTTACTTGAATCATCGTCCTGCACTCTGAGTATCTGATAAGCAATACCCGCAATTCCGATGAACACGGCAGGAAGCATACTTGTGGCGAAGCTCATTGCAACGCCGTATAAAACAACCAGTCCGCATGTGCCTATAAGCCTTTTTAAAAAGTAACGTGACGTATCGACCTTTCCGCAGAGTGTTATAATTATTGCAATTACACTGCATATTATAGCTCCGAAGCAAACATACCGCCACAAAGCGTCAAGCCGTGTAAACGCTGAAATTCCGCCCGCATAAAGAAAGTCGGTAACAGTGCGTGCAATGCCCCATATAATAATTAACACAGGAAAAAGCAATGATTGCAAAAGTGCCGACTTGTCGTTTGTGAACATGGTACACCCCCATTTATGGAAATCGCATTGAAGCTGTTATGGTATTTATTTGTGATACCTTTTCCCCGCAATAATACTATACGCCCTGTAAATCTGCTCCAGAAGCATCACCCTTGCAAGCTGATGCGGAAAAGTCATCTTCGACATAGACAGCTTTATATCAGCCATCGCCTTTATCTTCGGTGCAAGCCCGAACGAGCTTCCGATTATGAAATTCACCGCCGACTTTCCCTGCACCGCCGTATCACTCAGTTTAGCGGCAAGCTCCTCGCTTGAAAGCTGCTTTCCCTCAATGCACATAGCAACGGTAAGAGCGTTCTTTGCCAGCTTCTTTTCTATCATTTCAGCTTCTTTTTCGAGTGCGTCCTCTATCTGCCTGTCAGACGGCTCATTCGGCAGTGCGACAGGCTCAAGCTCATATATTTTCAGCACACAGGAGCCGCCGAGCCGCTTTTCATATTCCTTGCAGGCATCTCTCAGATAGCTTTCCTTCAGTCTGCCGAGGCAGATTATATTAACACCTTGCATCAGCGTCTTTTAGCGTAGCTTTCAAAGCGGCGCTTCTCCTTTGATGCCAGCTTTCTGCGCTTGGAGTTTTCTATCGTTCTTGTAACGATAAAGCAGATAAGCAGTACAACTATTCCGACAGCCGAAACCTTGAACCACGGCTTGTCAAACTCGTCCTTTGCTTTTTCTATATAATATTCCACGTCCGATCTGGCAACATTGTTGTTTGCCACAAGGTTCATCGTGGTGATAGTTTCGCCCTTGAATTTAACGTCCATTACGCCGAGTATATCACCCTTTTTCACGGGAGCCTGTACGCTTTCGTATGCCTTAAAGACCTTCTGCACTCCCGATTCCTTTACCGATTTCGGCATAAGCGCAGTGTAGTCGCTTTCGGGTGTCAGTATAACGTGCGTTGCGCTCTCGCCCATTTCGACCTTGACTTCGGTTATCTGCTCGTCCTTGTTTACTACAGTAGCCATTTCAAAGTTTGTGAATGCCCACTTGTAGAGGTTGAGTGCGTCAATCATCGAATACCAGTCGTCATAGTATTCGCCGTTCTTGTCCTTTACCGGTGCGCCGAGCGTCACAAGGATATAGTTGTACTGATTCTTAGCGGCTGAAACAAGGCATCTTCCGGCTTCGTCCGTAGTACCCGTCTTTGTGCCGTATGCGTATTCATATTCGTAAACACTGCCGGGACGAAGAAGTGAGATAGTGCTGTAAATAGAGTAGCCGTCGGGGTTAGCGTCATTTTTCGGCATCTCATATTCATAGGTGCTTGTTATTTTCTTGAACAGCGGAAACTTGTCGTAGGCGTATTTTGTCATTTTATACAGGTCTTCCGCAGTTGTGTAGTTGTTGTCGTTATGCAGACCGTGAGCGTTCACAAAGTTTGTTCCGGTACAGCCAAGCTCCTTCGCTTTTTCATTCATCATTCCGATAAACTTTGTGATGCTTCCTCCGCCTATATTATAGGCAAGAATGTTTGCCGCTTCACAGGCAGACGGGAGCATAAGCGCATACAGACAGTCCTTGTATGTCAGGTTGTCCTGCAGCGGCTCTATTGCCGCATTTGACGGGTCGCTGTAGTTCGGGTCCTCGTAGAAATCGTTGAAGCAGTCATAAGGCACTTCCACCTTCTTTGACAAAGAGGCCTCGGACAGATGCTCAAGCGCAATTATGCACGTCATTATTTTTGTGGTTGAAGCAGGGTACATTTTCTTGCTCTCGTTCTTCTTGTACACCACATCTCCCGTATCGGTGTTGACCATATACACAGCCTCGCTGTATATCTTGTCGGTGTTCGGGTCAAAATCATATACCTCGTCGTCGTTTTCCGCAAAAGCGGTAACGGAAAGCGAGCATAACAGCATAGCCCCGCAAAGCAGAGCAGATGCAAAGCGTAATATCTTCTTCATAATTTATTCCGTTCCTTTTCATCGGAGATTTTTTAAATATGTTCCCTATTATTGTATCACATATCGCCGAAAAAGAAAAGACTTTTTTGCTTGTTAATATTTTATTTTGCGCATTCTCCTTGTCGGCTTTCCTTTTTTGTGTTAAAATAGAATAAGAATTTTCTTACAATTCGGCAAGAAAGCCGTATCTGCCGAAAAAGCGGAGTAAAATACAAGAGGGTGATAGTATGAACGGAAATGTGCGGAGAAATGCCAAAACAGCTTTTGTATGCGTATTGTTTATAATAATTGTTTCTTTGTTTTTCTATCTTCTTACCGCAGGCACAATGCCGGAATCTGTCGATATACCGTCTGCGGACAAAATAGCTGATGTCGATTTGTCAAAGCAAGGCGTCGGTATAGATATATCCTCCGGCGAATATTACACAGGACGGCTGTATACTCCGGACGATTTTGCAAAAGGCGATATATCGCAGGGCAATCCCGATGATAAATATGCCACATTCCGCATAGTACTGCCCCTTGAAAAAGGTGTCACCTACGGACTTTCCGGAGAAACGGCGACCTATGCGCAACAGGTTTATATTGACGGAAAACTGCTTAGCGAGGTCGGTAAGGTGTCCGACAATGCCGAAGAATTTGTCCCTGCGACAGACAGATACACGCTATATTTCACCGCACAGGCGGATACTGCGGAGATAATAATCCGTCACGCATGGTTTAATCACAGGACAGGCACGATACAAAAGCTGTGCCTTGCAAAAGCTCCGCTTATATCCGCAAATGAAAGGGCACAGACCGTTTGCGACGGACTTATTGCAGGAACTCTGCTTGCTATGGCAATATTCTTTTTCGGAATGTTCCTTCTCGGAAACAGAAAACGCAGTATGATGTGGTTTTCGCTGTCCTGTCTTACTGCGGCTCTGCATTATCTCATATACGAAAGCAAGCAGATAGGCGTACTGTTCCCCTATCTTGACTGGTACACTGAGCATAAGCTCGAATACATCACGAATATACTTTACTTCGTGTTTATACTGCTCTATGCCTTTGCCGCACTCGGATTAAGACCGCATAAGCGTTTTGTTGTGACCTCTATATGCTCGGCAGGTGCGATATTGCTGTTCTACATCTTTACACCGTCAACCGTTTATACGCATTTTACCGTTGTTGCAGGCGCTGTTATGGCGGTATATCTGATTCTTTCTTCTGTATATATCTGTGTTACGGCGGTAAAACACAGGCTTATGGGCTACATCGACAGCATTATAGTATGCTCTACCGTTGTGCTTACCACAGTCGTTTATTTGATAGAAGGGCTTACCTACTTCACAAAGATATTCTATATCCGCTCCTATGCGACTATATTGTTCGTGTTCTGTAATGCGGTCATGCTTACTATAAATCTGTCCAGAACAGAGCGCCGCCTTGACGAATCAAAACAGCGTGAATCGCAGGTCACCCATATGAATGAAACGCTTGAAAAGCTCGACAGGCTGAAAACCGATTTTATGCACAATATCGCCCACGAAATGAAAACTCCGCTCACGGTAATGAGCGGATACGCACAGCTTACCGAAAAACAGATAGAAAAGAATGTCGTAAACGATGAAACATTGTCAAATCTTGAAACGATTTCAAGCGAGGCTCAGCGTCTGTCCGATATGGTGACAAAGCTGCTCTCGGTATCTCATAACGAGGTCACAGCAATGGAGCTGAGCAGGTTTGCCGCAAGGGACGTTCTTTCCGATGCGGCGGCGGTTTGCAGACCTATACTTGCAAAGCACGGCAACCGGCTTGTCACAAGGGCGGATAACTGCCCTGATATAATAGCAAACCGTGAAATGCTGCTTCAGGTGCTTATAAATCTGGCTGTAAATTCGGGCAAGCATACCGAGAACGGAACAGTGATATTTTCGGCAGAAAAATCCTCCGACGGTGATAATTTCGCCGTGTTCACGGTATCCGATACCGGAACGGGAATATCCCGTGAGGCGCTTGCACATCTGTTTGACAAAGGCTACAGCACGGACGGCGGAAACGGGCTGGGACTTTATATCTGCCGTGATATTATAGAATCGACAGGCGGCAAAATAACCGCAGACAGCAGTGAAAACGGAGCGGTGTTCCGCTTTACCGTACCGTGTGGAAAGGAAGATGCAAAGTGAGTACGATTCTGCTTGTAGAGGACAATCCGCATATAATGAAGATAAACAGCTCGTGTCTTTCTATGGAGGATTACAGCGTTCTTGAAGCGGCAGATGCGGCGCAGTGCCGTTATATGCTGTCGAATAACGATGTCGATCTTGTGATACTCGATATAATGCTCCCTGACGGCGACGGAATATCGCTTTGCCGTGAGATAAAGGCAAAGTACGATATTCCGATACTGTTCCTGTCCGCACTCAGCGAAAACGATGATATTATAACGGCGCTGAGAGCAGGCGGTGACGATTATCTGCCGAAGCCCTACGATATTCAGGTGCTGATAGCAAGGGTAGAGGCAAGGCTTCGCTCAGTGCGGAAAGATAAGCGTTATATCTCGTTCGGAAGGCTCAGACTTGATACGGTTTCAATGGCGGCATATTTTGCCGACAACGACCTGCTCACCACCCAGAAAGAGTTCTCGATTCTGCTTATGCTTGCCCGTAATATCGGCAGTACAGTGCCGAAAGCCGAGCTTTATGAGAATGTGTGGGGTCTGCCGTATTCCGACAACGCAAATGCGCTTTTCACGGCGGTTTCACGGCTTAATAAAAAACTCGATGATAACAAAGCCGATGTGACTATCACCTACGAAAGAGGCAAAGGCTACGCACTTGAAAGCATATAGGCTAAACAAAAACCGATTTCTGCTTGTTTCGCATCCGCACTATCCCTCTCGCTTTTCGTAGGGCGAGCGTCTGTGTGTGCTTGTACGGCTTCGTATTTGCGCTATCCCACCCGCTTTTCGTAGGGGAGCGGGCTTGCCCTTCCCGTTGCACCTAATATTGCAATCCCCACAACCATTGCAAAACCGCACTATCCCTCAAAAAGCACGCACTATCCCTCAAAAAGCACTATATCCTTGCCTCCCTTGTCAAAGGGAGGTGGCTTGACGGCAAGGCACAAGCCTTGATATTGTTGCTTTCTGTTTGCGATGCGCCTATCTTTTCAATTTATCAAACTTTTCTGCCGTCAAGACGGTGGGGATTGTGTTTGCTTAGAAGATTTGAAGATAGTACTCCTATCAATTTCAATCCCCACCGTCACGGCTCGGAATAGTTTCAGAATTGTAAAGGCAGGACTATCTGAATACTGTACAGCAAGCCAGAAAAAATTATCAGCCGTGCCACCTCCCCTTTTTCGAGGGGAGGCAAGAAAGGATTGCGATTTATGCTACTTTCTGCATAATTTATACACTTTTTGGTATGTTATATTCTTTCGTTGTCATTTTGGTAGAGTAGTAAAGCCTTAGCCTCGCACCATATTCTTGCCTCCCTTGTCAAAGGTGAGGTGCTGTCGCCCGAAAAAATTCGGGCGACTACCGGAGGGATTGCTCCCCATCCGCACCAACCCTCCCAAACCCGCACTATACCTCGAAAATCGCCATCACCCTCGCCTCCTTAAAAGCATACAGACTAAACTAAAAACCGCTCCCGTAACACTCCGGGAGCGGTTTTGTATATCCTTATATTATCAGTTTGCAACGATGTTTACGAGCTTGCCGGGAACAACTATCTCCTTGCGGATCGTCTTGCCTTCAAGCGACTGTGCGATAGCTTCCTTTGCCATCTTCAGCAGTTCGTCCTTGTCGGCGGCTGTAGGCACGTTTATACGAGCCTTTATCTTACCGCACAGCTGAACTACTATCTCAACGGTGCTGTCAACGCAGAGCGCCTCGTCGTATGTTACCCACTGCGCTTCGTTCAGTATGCCGTAGCCGAGTGAATTGTACATTTCCTCGGTGATGTGGGGAGCAAAGGGATTCAAGAGTATCAGCAGTGATTTCATCTCGGCATCGTTAATCTTGCCGTTTGCGGTAATCTCGTTGATAAGCGACATCATAGCGGCAATAGCCGTGTTGAATCTCATCTTCTCAATATCTTCGCTGACCTTCTTTATCGTCTTGTGCATTGATGTTCTCAGCTCGTCTGAGTATTCATCGCCACGGACAAGCATATTCTGAAGATTCCATACACGGTCAAGGAAACGCTTGCAGCCCTTCATACTGCTGTCGTTCCAGGGAGCCGCCTGCTCATAGTCGCCCATGAACAGAACGTATACACGAAGAACGTCTGCGCCGTATACGTCAACAACGTCATTCGGGTCGATTACGTTGCCTCTTGACTTGCTCATCTTCTCGCCGTCCGGACCTAAGATAAGACCCTGTGCGGTACGCTTTGCATAAGGCTCGGGAGTGGGAACTTCGCCTATATCGTAAAGGAACTTGTGCCAGAAACGTGAGTAGATCATATGACGGGTAACGTGCTCCATACCGCCGTTGTACCAGTCAACGGGAAGCCAGTATTTGAGCGCTTCCTGTGAAGCAAATTCCTTGTCGTTGTTGGGGTCGCAGTAACGCAGGAAGTACCAGCTTGAGCCTGCCCACTGAGGCATTGTATCTGTTTCTCTGCGTGCGTCCTTGCCGCACTTGGGGCATTTGCAGTGTACGAATGAATCTATCTTTGCAAGCGGGCTTTCGCCGTCCTGACCGGGCTGGAAGTTCTCAACGGGAGGAAGCTCCAGAGGCAGTTCCTCATAAGGTACGGGAACAATTCCGCAGTCGGGGCAGTGTACTATCGGGATAGGTTCGCCCCAGTATCTCTGACGGTTGAACGCCCAGTCCTTCATCTTGTACTGTACGCCCTTTTCGCCGCAGCCGAGCTTTGCAAGTACGCCGAGCATCTTTTCGATAGCGTCCTTCTTGTTAGTGATGCCGTTCAGCTCACCCGAATTCACCATCTCGCCGTCACCCGTGTAGGCTTCCTTCGAGATGTCACCGCCCTTGATAACCTCGATTATATCAATGCCGAACTTCTTTGCAAATTCATAGTCACGGGTATCGTGAGCAGGAACCGCCATTATAGCGCCCGTGCCGTATCCCATCATTACATAGTCGGAAATGTATATCGGAATTTCCTTGCCGGTAACGGGGTTTACGCCGGTAAGACCGTCTATCTTTACGCCAGTCTTGTCCTTGACAAGCTGTGTTCTTTCAAACTCGCTCTTCTTGCTGCACTCTGCCTTGTAAGCGTCAAGGTCGGCAATGTTCTTTATGGAATCCCTGTACTTTTCTATTATGGGATGCTCGGGAGCGATAACCATAAATGTTACGCCGTAGAGCGTGTCGGGACGGGTCGTGTAGATGCGGAGCTTCTCGCCGTTTTCCTTGATGGAGAAGTTGACGAAAGCGCCTGTAGACTTGCCTATCCAGTTCTCCTGCTGGAGCTTTACGTTAGGCAGATAGTCGACCGTTTCAAGTCCCTGTAACAGCTTGTCGGCATATTCGGTGATACGCAGGTACCATACTTCCTTGGTCTTCTGCACTATCTCGCTGTGGCAGATGTCGCAGTGACCGCCCTGTGAGTCCTCGTTTGAAAGCACGACCTTACAGCTCGGGCAGTAGTTTACGAGCGTCTTATCCCTGAATACAAGGCCATGCTCGAACATCTTGAGGAATATCCACTGAGTCCACTTGTAATAACGCTCTTCGGTGGTGTCGATGACCCTTGACCAGTCGAACGAGAAGCCGACACGCTTGAGCTGGCTGGTAAATTTTACTATGTTGTTATCTGTTACCTTACGGGGATGAACGCCGGTCTTGATGGCGGTGTTCTCGGTGGGCAGACCGTAAGCGTCAAAGCCAATCGGGAACAGTACGTTGTAGCCCTGAAGCCTTCTCTTGCGGCTGACTACCTCAAGGCCCGAATAAGCCTTGATATGACCTACATGCATACCTGCGCCGGAGGGGTAGGGGAACTCTACGAGAGCGTAGAATTTCGGCTTGGTACTGCCGTTTTCAGCCTTGAATGTCTGATGCTCGTCCCAGTATTTCTGCCACTTACTTTCTATGGCAGAAAAGTCATATTTTTTCTCTTCCATTTTGCGAGTTGTCCTTTCATACGCCCGATATGGCGGTATAATTCAATTTCAACCTTTATTATAATACAAAAACGGCTGTTCTGTCAAGTAAAGCGGCAAGTAAAGCGGCGACAGTAAATAAATGTAAAATAAAGGTGGAATATGTCATTCACAGCGTGATGATTTATGATGAACCGGTTTTTACATCGGAATGGGTGTAAACCGTTATGTTATCGGGGGTGACAGCACTCCACCTTTGACAAGGGACGGGCATGGATGCCCGAAGTTGAACGCCCAGAGTTTCGCAAGGATGCGAAACCAACAGAGCGTTCATATGGCAAGAGTGTTGGCGGTTTTCGAGGGATAGTGCGTTTTTTGGAAGGGTTGGTGCGGAGCGAGGGTAGCTAACGACAAGAATATAAAAAAAGCGGTCACAGCATATCACTGTAACCGCTTTTATTGATTATTGCTTTGTGTAACTTCCGCCGTTTTGCCGTCATTTAAAGATATATAGCGCTATTAAAGGCGGAATTTGGGGCGGAACATTGTCGCATTTTCGTTTGATTTGCCGTCAGCACTACAAATCATTCCCGCCGTTTTGCCGTCCTTTAAAGATATACAACGTTATTAAAGGCGGAACTTGGAGCGGCACATTGCCGCCTAGCCTTCGTATTCGGAGAATTTGGGAGCGTTGGCTATTACGTCGGCTTCAAGAGCCTGCGGTAACTGCTCGTAGTGGTCAAACTGAGCGGTGAAATGACCTAAGCCTCTGGTTATCTGACGGACAACGGTTGCAAGGTCGGTTATCTCGGACTGGGGCATCTGAGCGTCAAGCTCGGTCATACCTTGTTCTTCCTCGCTGGGATTCATACCGAGAACAGTGCCTCTGCGCTTGTTGATGACCGTCATTATATCACCTGTGCTTGCATCGTCAAGAATTACCTTTACAAGACAGATAGGCTCAAGCAGACAGGGCTGTGCCTGTGCAAGACCCTGCTTGTATGCAATGTGAGCCGCCATTTTGAACGCCTGCTCGGAGCTGTCTACAGGGTGGTATGAGCCGTCAAGCAGAGTAGCCTTTAAATTAACGACAGGATAGCCTGCCAGTACACCGTGTGCTGTCGATTCTATAAGACCCTTTTCAACGGCAGGGAAATAGTTCTTCGGAACGCTTCCGCCGAAAACCTTTTCCTCAAATACAAGAGCGTCGCTGTCGCAAGGCTCGAATTCAATCTTTACATGGCCGTACTGACCGTGACCGCCCGACTGCTTCTTGTGTTTGCCTTCAGCCTGTACTTTTTTGCGGATAGATTCACGGTAGGCGATTATCGGGTCGGAAACTATTACATCCACACCGAATTTTGCCTTCATCTTTGAAATTGCGGCGTCAAGGTGCTGTTCGCCAAGACCGCCTAATATACGCTGATGCGTTTCGTGGTTGTGGTCGTAGCTTAATGTCTTGTCTTCCTCAACCATACGCTTTATCGCATTGCTTATCTTGCCCTCGTCATTTTTATCCTTTGCGGAGATAGCCTTGAAGAAGCAGGGAACGGGGTATTTTTCTGCGGCGAATACAGTTTCATCGCCTGACGCAGTGAGCGTATCGCCCGTGTTTGCGCTGAGCTTTGTTGCGGCTACTATGTCGCCTGCGTAGGCTTCAATCATATCCTCTGTTTTCTTGCCCTGCATACTAAGGAGCTTACCGGGCTTTTCAAGATTGCCTGTTGTGCGGTTAACTACTTCAGTTCCTGCGGCAAGAGTACCGTTGACTATCTTTATATAACTGAGCTTACCGACAAAGGGGTCGGCTACTGTCTTGAACACCTTTGCTTCAAGCGTGTCACGGCTCGCATACTGCACTTTTGAGCCGTCATCGCAAAGCTCGCCGCCTGTTTCATCGGGGCTTGGGAGCATATATATAATGGTGTTGAGCATCATATCAATGCCTGCGAGAGTGTCGCCAGAACAGCATACAACAGGTGTGATGTAACCCTTGTGTATACCGTCGTGAAGTCCCTTTACTATCTCGGCCTCGGTGAAGTCCTCGCCCTCGTTTTCAAAGTAGCGCATCATAAGCTCTTCGTCCGTTTCGGCTACAGCCTCAGCCATTGCAGCACGCAGACCTTTCAGACGGTTTTCCGACGCAGGCATGGGTACTTCGGTAGGTACGCCGTTGTCATAAGTATATGCCTTCATTTCAAGCAGGTTTATGTAGCTTTCAACGGTGCCGTACTTGTCAAAGGGAACGACTATGGGGCATATGGACGGACCGAACTGCGTCTTAAGCTCCTCAAGGCACTTGTAGAAGTTGCTGTTTTCTTCTTCCATACGGGTGACAACGAACATTGTCGCCTTTCCGTGCTTTATCGCCTCTCTGTAAGCCTTTATGGTGCCGACCTGAACGCCGTCCTTTGCGGGAAGCGCTATTACAACGCTTTCTGCGGCACTGATTCCTTCGTAAAGTCCTGCGGCAAAATCAAACTGACCGGGAGTATCGAGAATATTTATTTTAACGTCTTTCCACTGGCAGTAAGCAAGCGAAGTACCGAGCGAGATCTTTCTCTTTATCTCTTCGGGATCATAGTCGCAGACGCTGTTGCCGTCCGATACTCTGCCCATTCTCTCAATCTCGCCGCACTTGTAGAGCAGGCCTTCCGCTACGGATGTTTTACCGCTGCCGCCGTGTCCTGCGAGGGCTATGTTTCGTATGTTTTTGCAAGTGTAAGTTTTCATGGTTTTATCCTTTTATCCTTTCATCAAAAATTCGGATAAATACATTATATACGGATTTTGGAAAAATTACAAGGGATTTTTCGTGAAAAATGAAACACGGGTGTAGAAATGTCATTGTGAAAATTGTGCAGTTTGCACAACTGTATGCTTCAGACCGATATTAAAACATGTCGGGTCGGAAAAAATCGCTTTAAACTGTTGACAAATTCGGAAATGTATGTTATCATACAACTGTATCAACATAGATAGTACAGTTAAGGAGAAAGGCGGTGTGATATGTTTTCTTTAAGATTGCAGGGCGGCATTCCTTTGTCCGAGCAGCTTGAGGCGAGAATAGCGGAGCTGATAATCGGCGGTGAAATGGCTGAAAACGAAAAGCTGCCTGCTGTGCGTGAGGTCGCAAAGGCGCTTACTATCAATCCGAACACGGTGCAGAAAACCTACAGACAGCTTGAACAGAGAGGGCTTATATATTCGCTTCCCGGAAAGGGCAGTTATGTGGCTGAGCGGTCGCAATATTCCTCTGCGGTGCTTGAAAAGGCAACGGAGGAGTTTCGCAAGGCTGTTGAGGACGGTGTGAAATCCGGTCTTACCGGGGAGATGATGAAGGCGGCTGTTGACGCTGTTGTTAACAAGGAGGGAAAAGTATGATAAATGTTGAAAAGGTGACGAAATATTTTGACGATTTCTGTGCGCTTGATGAATTTTCGCTTAAGGTAGAGAGCGGAAGCGCCTACGGTCTGCTCGGCTCAAACGGTGCGGGAAAATCCACACTGCTGCGTATCCTTGCAGGAATATACAAGCAGGACAGCGGAGATGTGACTGTTGACGGAGAGAAGATATACGATAATGTAAGCGTAAAGCAGAGAGTGTTCTATGTGAGCGATGATGTTGAGCAGTATGCGAACATGACACCGGAGGATATGAGAAAAATGTACGAGATATTCTATCCGACATTTTCAAACGAGAAGTTCGCAAGGCTTATGAAAGCTATAGATCTGCCGCAGAACAAGCGTATGTCAACATTTTCAAAGGGTATGAAACGGCAGGCGGCGGTCGTGTGCGGACTTGCGGCATCGACAGATATACTTCTGCTGGACGAGGCTTTTGACGGACTTGACCCTACTATGAGAATAAATGTCAGAAAAATGCTCTTTGAAGCTATGGCGGAGAATAACAGCACGGTCATAATTTCATCGCACAATCTGACTGAGATAGAGGAGCTTTGTGACAGCGTGGGTCTTGTTCATAAGGGCAAGGTCATATTCGACCGTGAGCTTGACAGCATAAAAGGCAGTATCCATAAGATACAGGTAGCATTTGACAATGCAAAGACAGCCGCTGATTTCCCTGAGCTTGAAATCCTGTCGGAAAATACGATAGGCAGTGTACAGAGCTTCATTGTAAACGGCGACAGCGATGAGATCTGCCGTGTGATGCGTGAAAAGGGTGCGAAGTTCTGCGACGTGATACCGCTCACGCTTAACGAGATATTTATTTATGAGATGGAGGGACAGGGATATGACAGCTCAAAACTTGACAAGTAAGAAAAGCTATTTCGGGAGCTACATCAGATACAGAATCTTTAAAAACAAGAATCTGCTTATTCTGTCGTTTGTGTTCAGTGCGATGTATATGCTTCTGTTTACGGGATGTATGATGTTTTGCACCGGATTTGTCAATGATTTTATAAACAGCGGAGCCATCACTGAGGAAGGCGTATCAAAAACCATGGGCACAGTGGATGTTGTTAAGGTGACGGGCGAAGTTATCCTGGCAATATCGGCTGTGGTGCTTTTCATACTGACAATTGTAGTATCAAACGTAATGTTTAGCTACAACCTGAAAAAATGTGACGGTGATATGTATCTGCCGCTTCCGCTTACTACTACGCAGAGGTTTTTTGCCGACCTTATCTCAGGCTCTGTGATATGCATCCTTCCGCTGCTGCTGACCGGTATTGTGAGCACGGCAATGGCGGCTCTGAGCGGAGTTACGCTCACAAGCAAGATAGATGAAATGCTTGATAAAAGCGGCAGTATCCTTAATATACAAGAGCTTCACGCAGCTACAAACAAGATGCTGTTTAAGGATATTGTCGGCGTGGCAGGCTATATGCTGATTGCATCGGTGATCGTTCTGCTGCTGGTGTACGCTTTTTGCGTTATGGTGAACGCCTGTGCGGGAAGAACGGCGGACAGCGTTATATATTCGTTGCTCGGTATGATAGTGGTTGCTTTGTTCATAATGGCAGGTATAAGCATTGTTATGGGCAGAGTCACAAGCTATCTTACAAATGAAGAAATGTTCTCGCTCGCTATGCTTGCAGCGCCGCTCGGTACTGTTTTCTCGTTTGTGGGGTCTTTTGTTGCGGGCAATTCATACGATATGTATTCGGTTGACGGCGTTTTGGACCGGCACGATATATTCACGGTATTCAGCCTGCGGAATGTGACGGTGGTTGCACTGATATTCGTTATCTATCTCGGACTTGCGTATCTTGCAACGAGGCTGAGAAAGGCTGAAAAGACCGGTTCTCCGTTTGTGTTTGAGCTGCCGTATCATATAATAACGATGGGTCTTGTCATGAGTGCGATTGCGTGGATAACAGGCGTTACCGGTCTGAATTCGCATAATACGACATCGTTTGTAACAAGCATTGTGATAAGTGTTATTCTTTATTTCTTTGCGGAGCTGACGCACGGAAGAAAATTCAGGAAGATGTGGCAGTCGCTTATAAGATATGTGTGTGCAGTTATAGGCTCGCTTGCGATGTGCTTTGTGCTGAGGTCGTACGATGTGTTCGGAGTTGAGCGCTATGTACCGCCCACGTTTTTCATTGACAGCGTAGGTATTTCTTCGTCAAAGGTGTACAACGAGTTTTGTAATATAGGCTTCGGAGAAAGCAATATAGTTGAATTTGACGATGAAGAATCAATAAAGGCGATAACCGATTATCATTCTTTTATAATAAATAACGGTTACGGATATGCCGGAGGAAACGGAATTATTATTGACGCATCTGACGGAGAAGCGGATTGTACGGATAATTCTTCCGTCAGTCTTAGATATAAGCTGAAGGACGGAAGCCATATGACAAGGACGTACCGTGTTACTGTTTGCAACGATAACAGTGCTGAGTATGCGAAAAAGCTGTACGATATGCAGTGTGTGCTGTCGGAAAGCGACAGCTTTCAGAAGATTTTCGATTATGTGAAAAAAACCGAGCATGATATTTTGATCCATCGCAATGACGGCGAGCTGTACGGAAGAACGCTGAAAAGCGAGCTGAACGGGAAAATGCTCACGGCGATGAAAAACGATATGAAGGCCGGCAGAAATAACGGCAGGCTGGTGGCAACGGTTGATTTTGTGAAGACAGGAACACCGTTTTCAGACGGCAGTATAAATATACGGGAGAACTGTACGGAAACTCTCGCAATACTGGAAAATTACGATAATTCGTCATCCAACAAGGAAAAAATAACAAATGAATTCAGACAGAGAAAGCGTGAATATGAAGCGGAGATGGCGGAGAAGGCAAGCTCTGAATATGGTGACGATTTTAATGAGTATACTACAGCGGAGAATTTCGCTATTTATACCATAATGAAAATGACACGAACGAGCCGTATATATTATTATACGGTAGGAGTGCAGGCGATATGTGACGATATTATCCATGTGGACTGTGACGGCAATGACAGCGAAGCGGTAAAGGAATTGGAAAAGCTGTGCAGAATGTATGACTTCTATACGGACGGCGCACTTTGCAGCAAAAGCTGGATGCTTTCATCCGCATCAACATATGCTTTCGGCAGTGCAATCTATTATATACCGGATGAAAATAAAATCCGTGCGGACGAACTTATAAAAACAATAAAAGAGGAGCATTATACAAGCGAACCGAGTACGTCTGACGGCTGAAAAATGTAAAAATACCATTTGTGACATCCTGTGCTTACTGCACGGGATGTCTCAGCTTGTAGAAAAAGTCTTATATTTGATATGGTTCTATTATATCCTTTTAACATTTATCTATCGTGGCAAGCTACCGATAGTTCTTTTTGTCGGACAGCACTTCTCGGGTTCGCTATTCG
>ENA-OROX01000259-OROX01000259.1-human-gut-metagenome-genome-assembly--contig:-NODE-259-length-55530-cov-13.402578_pt1 | contig 55530 bp, 62 predicted proteins | sample MGYA00242133_ERZ509058 | MGnify/ENA primary metagenome ERZ509058 (study PRJEB26280, sample SAMEA2338751) | human gut metagenome | biome: human gut; feature: human-associated habitat; material: faeces...
TAGAACATCACCTTGCCATGGTGGGGGTCGCGGGTTCGAATCCCGTCTTCCGCTTTTTTTGTACCTTGATATATGGTATAAAGAATTTATAGTGTAGTGATTATGGTGCGAAGGATATACCTGTTCCCATTTCGAACACAGAAGTCAAGCTTCGTAACGCTGAGAGTAGTTGGGGGATCGCCCCCTGCGAGGGTAGGACGTTGCTATACGAAAAGCAAGAGGTCAGGAAAAAACGAGGCCCCAAATCGAAAAAGCCGGGTGATTTGCAATCAATCGCAAATCTAATCCGGCTTTTTTTCTTATGCATGACGGTCGCCTTCCATGATGGAAACAGCCGAAAACAGTTTGGCGGTAAATTTGACTGAGAGCCCGGCACGCTGATTTATCGGGTGCTGCATTTGGCAAAATCACTGCCGTTTACGGACATATCGAAAAAAATAGAGCATTTGCCGTAAATCCGAAAGAATATTTTATATTGATTTTGCTTAATTATCCGATGATATTTTCGCGTATTTCTTTTTATATCAAAGTAATTAGCTGTTAAAACTTAAAGAATTTAAGATGAGTTTGGTTAACGTGATCTAATTGAGAGAAATTCTCAATTAGATTCTTTTTTTAGTTCGTTTAAAAACGCTTACATTGATTTTAAATGGCTTTATATTAGGCCATATGCGAACAATCAAAGAAAAAGCCTTGATTTTTAGGGCTTTTTCGCTTAAATTAGATATAAGTTAGAAAGATTTAATGTGAGAAGATTTTCCTTTGAATTTGTACGAGGTGGGGGATTGAAATGACAGAAGAAAGCAAAACGATGTACTGTCATGGCTATGAACATGATGCTTGCGGCATGGGTTTTATTACCCAGATTGACGGTAAGCCGAGCCATGAACTCATTGAACGAGCACTTGTCATGCTTAGTCGAATGAATCATCGCGGCGGTACTGGCTCAGAACCTGATACTGGCGATGGTGCTGGTATTTTATTTGCTATGCCTGACAAATTTTTTCAAAAATATGCTGAAGAACAAGAGTTTACGCTTCCGAGCCTAGGAGATTATGCTGTTGGCATGTTTTTCTTGCCGCAAAAAGAACAAGAAAAAAATGCCATGCTTGGCTCAGTCACGGCAGAAATTACGGCATCAGGATTTAAAGTCTTGGCAACGCGAAACGTTCCGTACATTTATGAAAATTGCGGACCTACTGCGCAAAAGGCCATGCCTGGATTTGAACAAGTCATTATTCAGCGTCCGGCCGATACCGAAGCAGGGCGTCCTTTTGAAGATCGTCTGTATCATTTGAGACGTCACCTTGAAAAGACATATTCTTCAAATGAATTTGCAATTGTCAGCCTTTCAAGCAAAACTCTTTGCTACAAGGGAATGCTTCATGCTTATCAAGTCGGTCAATTCTATCCTGATTTACATGATCCTGACATGTGTTCTGCGATTGCGCTGACTCATTCTCGTTTTTCAACCAATACTTTTCCTAGCTGGAGTCGTGCGCAACCTTTCCGCTTTATTGCGCACAACGGTGAAATCAACACTTTGAAGCGTGCCGAAAATTGGATGAAGAGTCATAATATTGAAGTCTACAATGAAGAAGACTCTGATTCTGCCAAATTGGAAAACTGCATGGAATATTTGTATCGCAATGGTCGTGATATTCCGCAAGCGCTTTTGATGATGATGCCTGAAGCCTGGAGCGATAAGATGAATCTTCCAAAGGAAGAAAGAGACTTCGATGAATACAATTCGTCATTCATTGCTCCTTGGGACGGTCCGGCAGCTCTTTGTTTCACCGATGGCACGCAAGTTGGTGCCATTTTGGATCGAAACGGGTTGCGTCCTTCTCGATACAGTCTGGTAAAAGGGAACTTTTTGATTACTGCTTCTGAATCAGGCGTTTACGATGTTGCACCTGAAGATATTATTGAAAAAGGAATCTTGGGTCCAGGAGAAATGATCTTGGTCGATACTTCCAAGGGACGCTTTTACAACACCAAAGAAGTCAAGGAATACTATTCAACTCAGCATCCATATGGCGAATGGCTCGAAAACGAGCAGGTCAAACTCAATGAATTGCCAGAAGCAGATATCGTTGAACACCTTTCTAAGCATGCATTGAAGACTCTTTGGCGTCGTCATGGATATACGGAAGACATTATTCGTGATTCCATCATTCCGATGGCGCAAAATGGCGAAGTTCCTGTTATTTCAATGGGATTTGACTCACCGTTGGCTGTTTTGAGTGAAAAGCCGCAGTCATTGTTTACTTACTTCAAGCAACAATTTGCGCAAGTCACGAATCCACCGATCGATGCAATTCGTGAAAAACAGATGATCGGTACTGAAATGTACTTGGGTGCTGACGGAGATATTTGCAAAGATGTTCCGGAAAATGCAAAAAAAATCAAGCTTGATTCTCCGATGCTCGTTAACGGAGAATTTGAAAGATTGCGTCATTTAAACGGCAAGGACGGCTTCAAGACGGGAGAGGTCTCATTATGCTACAGCAATGTCGAACGCCCGCACAGACTGCAACAGGCTCTTGAAGATTTGTTCCGTGATGCCGAAAGCAGGGTTGATGCCGGATGCAACGTTTTGATTGTCACGGATCGCGGTGCAACGCGTGATGATTTGGTCATTCCGGTTCTTCTGGCGGTTTCCGGCTTGAATAATTACCTTGTTCGAAAAGGCAAACGCGGTTTGGTGTCAATTGTTGCTGATACTTGCGAAGCATGCGAAGTGCATCATTATGCAACGTTGTTGGGATATGGTGCTTCTGCGATTCATCCTTACGGCGTATACGCAACGCTTGATTATTATGACCTCTCTGACAAGAAGGAAGCTTATCGTTCGGCTGCTGAAAAAGGAATCATTAAAATTATGAGCCGTATGGGTATTTCGACGATTGTTGGCTATCAGGGTGCCCAATTATTCGAAGCTGTCGGCATTTCAAAAGAAGTCGTTGACGAATACTTTACCGGTACGGTTTCACGTATCGGCGGGTTGACTCTTGATCAAATTGAAGAAGAGTATCTTGAACGCTACAAAGCTGCATTTGGCGAAAAAGCAAATGATGCTCTTCCGACGGATGGCAGTTTCAAGTATCGTTTTGAAGGCGAACATCACATGTTCAATCCGATGACGATGTATAAATTCCAACAAGCGGTCAAGACGGGCGACTACAAGCTTTACAAGGAATACGCAAAATTGATGCGCGATGAGGAATTGGAGCATCCTTCCACCCTCAGATCGATGTGGAATATCGAATCAGATCGAGATCCCGTTCCTTTGAGCGAAGTTGAACCAGTCAGCCAAATCGTCAAGCGTTTCAAGGCTGGAGCCATGAGTTTCGGTGCGCTCTCGAAAGAAGCACATGAATGCATCGCTCAAGCGATGAACGAACTCGGCGCAAAGAGCAACTGCGGTGAAGGCGGCGAAAATCGTTATCGTTTCAAGAAACAGCCTGACGGACGCGACATCAACAGTCGCATCAAGCAGGTCGCATCAGCGCGTTTTGGTGTTAATGCCGAATATTTGATGAGTGCTGAAGAAATCCAGATCAAAGTTGCTCAAGGTGCCAAGCCTGGTGAAGGCGGACAGCTTCCTGGTGCTAAAAACTTCCCTTGGGTTGCTGAGGTTCGCGGATCGGTTCCCGGCGTTCGGTTGATTTCTCCTCCGCCTCATCATGATATTTATTCAATTGAAGATTTGAAGCAGCTTATTTATGATTTGAAACAGATCAATCCTAGTGCTGCCGTTTCTGTCAAGCTTGTATCAAGCACAGGCGTTGGTACGATTGCGACGGGCGTTGTCAAATGCGGTGCGGACAAAGTCGTTATTTCAGGGTATGACGGCGGCACGGGTGCCGCTCCTCGAATTTCCGTGCGCGATGCCGGACTTCCATGGGAAATGGGAATTTCAGAAGCTCATCAGACGCTTGCGTTGAACAATCTGCGTCAGCGTACGACGATTGAAACTGATGGCAAGCTTATGACGGGTCGCGACATTGCCGTTGCAATCATGCTCGGTGCCGAAGAATTCAGCTTTGGTTCGCTTGTGTTGGTTTCAATCGGCTGCATCATGATGCGCGTCTGCAGCAAAAATACTTGTCCTACCGGTGTTGCTACGCAAGATCCTCGTTTGCGCAAATTCTTTAATGGCAAGCCGGAAGATATCAAAAATTGCATGCGTTTCTTGGCCGAAGATCTTCGCGAAGAAATGGCTGAACTTGGATATCGCACGGTCGATGAACTTGTTGGACATACGGAACATTTGAAACCGCGTTTTGTTGCCAAGGGCAAGGCAAAATCGCTTGATTTCGATCGCTTGCTCGGAACGTCGATCGGAATTTCACGCAAATCAAAAGATCCGTTTGCTCCAAAATCAGAGTGGCCAGACCTTAATGCCTTTGCGGAAAGCGCAATTCAAGAAAAGAAGGCGGTTGTTCTCAAGTCTTCAATCAACAATATTCATCGTGCTGCCGGGACGAGAATCGGTGGCTGGATCGCCAAGCGTTTCGGCAACAATGGTCTTCCTGCCGGGCATCTTAAATTTGAATATACAGGCGTTGCCGGTCAAAGTTTCGGTGCGTTCATGCCGCAAGGCTTGGAGCTTAAACTCATCGGTGAAGCAAATGACTATGTCGGCAAAGGATTGAGCGGCGGACGTTTAATCGTTCAGGCTCCTGCAAAGGCGAAGAAGATTTACAGCAACGCTCCAATCGTCGGAAACGTTGCCTGCTTTGGAGCTACTGGTGGTGAAGCATACTTCAACGGACGAACCGGTGAACGTTTCTGCGTTCGCAATTCCGGTGCAACGGTTGTTGCCGAAGGCATCGGTGACCATGGCTGCGAATACATGACCGGTGGCATTGCAGTCGTTCTTGGCTCAACCGGCTGCAACTTTGGTGCTGGAATGTCTGGCGGGGTTGCCTATGTTTACGATCCGGAAAAGAAGCTTGAGGACAACTGCAACATGGATATGATTGAGTTGTTCAAACTTAATGAAAAAGGCAACGATTCCGTCTTAAAGGAAATTTTGGAAAAACATGTGAAGTTTACCGGTTCCGAAAAGGCCAAGAGCCTGTTGAACAACTGGAAGAAAGAACAAGAAAACTTTGTCAAGGTCTATCCTAAGGAATATCGTCATATCAATGAGATCATGGCAGAATGCGCCAAGAAGGGCACGCCTAAGGATCAACTTGAACAAAAGGCTTTCGATATTATTACGGCATCCAAGTAGAAAAGGAGAATTGAATTATGGCAGATCCATTTGGTTTTATGAAATATCCGCGTGTCAACAATCCGATTCGACCGGTTGCTGAACGTATCAAAGATTTTGAAGAAATGGAAAACGTTCTTTCAGTCGAAGAACGCAGAAAACAAGCAGCACGCTGTATGAATTGCGGCGTTCCTCACTGTCATGCCGGTCAATTTTATTCCGGTGGGCGCGCAGTCAGCGGCTGCCCGAATGATAATCTGATTCCTGAGTGGAACGATCTGATCTATCGTGAAGAAGACAAGCATGCTTTTGAAAGATTGACTTTGACAAATCCGCTTCCGGAATTTACCGGACTCGTTTGTCCTGCGCCTTGCGAAGTTGCTTGTAATGAAGCTTTGAACGGCAAGGGCATTACAATCAGAAACAACGAACGCTATATCATTGAAACGGCTTATGCGAACGGTTGGGTCAAGGAAAGCGGGATTCCTTTGCATCGCAACGGAATCAAGGTTGCAGTCGTCGGAAGCGGTCCGGCAGGATTGGCCTGCGCATGGCGATTGAATCAGCTTGGCTATGACGTGACCGTTTATGAGCGCGACGATCATCCGGGCGGATTGACGATGTATGGCATCCCGAATATGAAATTGCCTAAGGAAATCGTTGCTCGTCGTGTCAAAATCATGGAAGAAGTCGGAGTAAAATTCGTTTTGAATACCGAGGTCGGTGTCGACGTTTCCGGAGACGAATTGAAACGCGAGTATCAACGAATCGTTCTTGCGATTGGTGCCCGTCAAGCGCGTGATTTGAACGTTCCCGGACGCGAATTGGAAGGCGTCCGTCTTGCGGTCGACTATTTGACTGATGCGACAAAGAACGTTCTGAAAAACGGGACCAAGGCAAGCAAAGAACTTGAAGGCAAAAAAGTCATGGTCATCGGCGGTGGAGATACGGGCAACGACTGCATTGCAACGGCCATCAGACAAGGTGCGGCAGATGTCAAGCAGCTTGAAATTACTCGGCGTCCGCCTTCAAAACGTCCGGCTGATAATCCGTGGCCTCAATGGCCACGCGTTGCCAAGACGGGATACGGTCAAGAAGAAGCCAACGAATTATTTGAAGGCGTCTTGACTCAGTATGAAACCACGGCAGTTGGGTTTGAAGGCGTCGATGGGCACGTTTCAAGCGTGACGACATGTCATGCGCAACTCTTCAAGCCCGTTCCGGGAACTGAAGAAAAGCATCCGGTTGATCTTGTGCTTTTGGCAATGGGCTTTACGGGAGCACAAAAGCAATTCTTGGATGAATTCGGCGTAACTGAGGTTAACGACGATTATACGACAAATGACGAAAAAGTTTACGTCGCAGGCGATGCTCGCCGTGGACCGAGTCTTGTAATTTGGGGCATCCACGAAGGGCGCATGGCAGCTGAAAAAGTCAATGAGGCTTGCAAAGCGGCTGCCCATGCCGAATAAGCGACATGTTCGGCATAAGACATTAACATCATTTGGCAATCAGGACTTAAGAGGTTTGGTCCTGATTGCTTTTTTGTTACGAAAATTTTGGGATGTGATGCAAAGTGAAATCAAAAATTAAAAGGCTCAATCAACTCTGAATTTTTCAGCAAACAAAAAGAGCCTTAAATTTCTTCAAGACTCCTTTAGCATTATTCGATGCAGGAAGCTAAAAGCTACCAGTCCACAAGCGAGGACAGTTTCTTACGGCAGCGGTTCAAGGCATTATACGTCTTTTGATCGGAAATCCCTAAATTTCTTGCTGTTTCTTTAACTGAGATCGTATTCAGCCAATCAACCAAAACGCTACTTTCCAAAGACGTTAATTTGCCTGGGCATTTTGGCCATTACCTGCTCAAGCGCAATTTTGGCTTCAAGTTCGCTGAAAGTATTTTCAGAGATAAATGAATCGTCATCGCCGCAGATTGAATCGAGCGGAACTGCCAGCACGTTTCCCATGCGTTTATTAGCCGTTTCTTCACGCTTCAACGTCGTCAGCCGATTATACAAGCTAGCCTTGAAATAGCAGCCGTAAGTTGCTTTCGTCGTTGTCTGATTGTAGCTGAGAGCCGTAGAGCAACAGATAATATAAGCCTCTTGAAGCAAATCGTCCCGATCCAAAGTTCTGAAATGAAACGAAGTGATCGCCCTAATAACCAACGGCTTGTATTTTGCAAACAGCTCTGCCAATGAGTCCTCGCAATGGTACTCCTTAAATCGTCGAAGCAATTCTTTCGTTGCTTCATCTTTGTTTTGAGTCATGATAATGCCCCCTTATAAATATTCCTGTCGTGACTTGAATGTCACGAATATAATATAATTCTTTTTAAGCGTCTTGTCAGTGCTTTTTCATCTTAAAATCCCATTTTTAATAATTGTGTAATATTAAAGAAATAAAGTAACAACTAAGTCTGTTTTTTTGTAAAAAATGAATTTGACAATTTTATCATGAAACGGTGGTGAATAGTCTTATCGGTTTCTGGTGTAGTAAGTTTGAAGAGACTTCTTAATCACTCAATTTTAGAGAATTGGAGCTCCAAATTGATTAAAAAGTCTATTGAGACTTATTTTGTTTCGTGAGTACAGAGATTGTGTAAGGAACTTTAAAAAGATGATACGAAATCAAAAAATTGCAATAGGGGGGCTGTATTAGGAAAGTATGATGAAACCGAAGAAAAGGAAGTTTTATTTGCCAGAAAATCATTATCTGAGGTCGTAAAATACTCCTTAGAGGAACGCTCAGATAACAGATCAGTTCCGATTATAGAGGTGGTAGAAAATGAATAAGAAACCGTATTCTGACAGAAGATGGCATGATGCTGATTTTGAAACTGTAATGAACCTTAAACCGCTTAAACATTCTGAAGAATATAAGAAAAATGCAAAGGAATTTTTCAGCGGACTGTTTGGCAGAGAATTCAAAGAAGAAGATTTACCAGTAGAATTACAAACTTCTGAGAAGGAGGATACTAACGGCTAATAACGATTACTTTTCAGCAGCTTATAAAATTTTGTCTTATCTTAAATATTGTTACGAAAACGGAGAAATTCAGATACCAATATTTTACGGAAGACGTTACCTTTCCAAGACGAGAGGTTTCAACACTGGTGGCGAAATCAGCGTTCAGCCGACGATTTCCGACAGCGATTACCACGTAAGCGGCGGAAACGCAGACTTGCAAGGATGGCTCAGAAGCTACTAAAATAATAAAAGCACGCTCATTATCGGGCATGCTTTTTTTGTCAAAAATATGATTTTGATGCATAATATATTAGCAACGAGCTTCAGGGTGACAACAGTGCTTTTTGACAGAAAGAGGTGATTGCTATGATTGCTAAAAACTTGAGAAAGGACAAGCGGTCGGTGGACAGATTAATATCCATCTTTTCAGCCGTCATATCGCTATGCGTTTTCGTGCTGTCGTTATTAACTTACATTGACGACAGAAAAAAATAGTCGCCCTAACCCTCTAAGTTCAGGGGCGACTATTTTTAAATGATAATAAAGGTCGTCACTGTGAAGTGACTTGCCCAGGTCTTGTCGAACAATCGACAAGACTTTTTTTGCGTCTTTATTGTAACATCAAACTGCTTTTGTGACCAGCAAAAATTACTGTTGGTAAATTATTTTGAAATTTTCTTTGTCTATGCTTGAGATATTGTTGCGAACAGCGCAACAATAAAAAAGTGCACTGGCTGCCACCAATGCACAAGTTTAATTTAGAGGTGATATCCTTGAGGGTGTACTCTAATGCGCTTGGCTGGTGGTGTACTGCAATACACCAGAACAAAAAGCGCTCCTGCTAGACTATCAGCCTAATTGTTGAATATAGTATATTCACTAATGCTGTATATATTATAGCACGGTTTAGCGACTTGCTCCATTTAATATAATAAAAAAACGCCCTGAAAAGGCGGCTCGTGGTTCGACGGTAGCACATACCGCTTAAACGTTAATTCGATTTCCACGAGTATACAGCGTATCTCTACCTGCAATATGTATTATAAACTATTTTCGTATTTTATCAAGGTTGTGAAACGCTTGTTTAGCAACGTTTCAGTATGTATTTTTTGTTGAACGACAATTCAAGTTTTTTAGAGATAATGGCTATAAATTCTGTAAATGGCACGCAGAGCCTAGTGCTTGTAATATTTGCAAAGAAATCGCTGAGAATGATAATGGTTATGGAGTAGGTGTTTACCGTGCAGATGAAGTTCCTGGCCTGCCAGCTCACCCTAACTGCCGGTGTGCACTGTCTGCATACTGGAAAGATAAAGAAATAATGGCTGACGAAAAATACATGAAATATCATCCGATAAAAATAGATTCTGTAAATAAAATTCCAATTAAATTTAAATCATATTCAGTTATCGCAAAATGCAAAGATGGTATTATAACACAATATAGGCTTTATGATGAAAAAGGCAATGCTAGCGTCGATTTCGGTTTAACTAATCATGGCAATTCCAAACATCATAAAATTGTTCCGCATAAACACGAATGGCATTTAATTACCGAAAAAATGGTGTAAAATACATTAGAGATAAAAATAAAGATGTTCCACTAACGGAAAGAGAATCGGAATATTTGGAAAGGTGGCGTAAGTATGACGATAGATGACTTAAAGGATTCAATGAACATGTGTATGGAAATTACATTTGTTTATAAGAAAAAGGAGTTTTTTCTTGAACCTGATGAAAATTCTGACAAGTGGTTGTTCTTTCAGCAGGGGAAGGAAGACCCTGAATATTTGAGCTACCAAGGAGTGATTAATCTAAAAATAGATGGTAAATCGCTTTCTGAAGTGCTTCCTATGTGTACTTACGTTAATTATTGATTAACAAATATATTCAAGACGGGTCGACCGTCTTTTTTTATGCCCTTTAACCACTACGGTGTTGAGTGGTGTCAGTGGACGGCAAAGCCAAATGCGTGTCCGACATGTGCAGAGTATGTCAGGCATAACGATGGTGTATATCGCGTCAAGGACGTACCGACACTGCCTACACATCCGAACTGTCGGTGTGCACTGTCTGCGTACTGGAAAGATGATAAAGATAACACTATAACAACTGACGTAAATATAATTAGAAAATGTCTAGATAAATATCATGCCGATTTTTTAAAAGCTACCAGCATTGACATTTCGAAGTCTATTGAAAATGAAACATTTTCAGATGCTTCAAATCCATATACCGATGTTAAGGCCAAATTCATTAATTATTTGTTAGAAAAAAAGGGATACAATCAGCTACCAAAACAGGTAAAAGAATACGGTGGAGCCAAAATTTATCGCGGTATTCATCAAAGTGCAGATGGGAATTTAAACGCAGACGATATAGACAAGGAATTGAAAAAAGGTAAATTATATATTTCTGTTGCAAAAAGTTCCGCTAGAGGACGAGGGGTCTATTTTTCAGAGTCAAAATTACAAGCACGAATGTATGCACGTAAAGGAGAAAATGGAAAAGTTTTTGAATACGGATTAAATTCCGACGCTAAGACTATCACTTTCGAAGAAGCCAATAAACTGTTAAGAAAAGTTGGATTGGCACAATTAAAGAAAATTGAAGAAGATAACAATGCAGATATAATTGTAATTGTTTCCGGATTTGATATAATCAGTTTTGGAGCTACCATCAACGTATTAAACAGGGGTGTGATTGAATGGAAGAAAGAAACAGAAACAAAAAATTTCGTATAGGGTCAGTCTATTACGAGTCTTCAATGTTAGAACCTAAAGATGATTATAGTCAGGAACAACATGAAGAAATTGTAGCCTTAGTCGGCAAGTGGAGCAGCTTTGATTTTGACAAAACGGATGCATACATCTATTTTGATGATTTGGAAAAAGAATTGGTTCCTTCAGTGCTTACGCCAGCGGACAGGAAAAGGTTTATCGATTATTTGAAAAAAGAAATTGAAGTAGTTAATGAATGATTGAGTTATATACTATAAGGTGAGTGGCTAATTATGAGTAATAATGACTATTTTTCAATTGCTTATAAAATTTTATCATATTTGAAATATTGTTATGAAAACGGTATTGACGTGTATGTAGATGTTCTCTCACCTGGTACACTCAATATTTCGGACAGACAATTTTACCAAACATTGTCAATGCTTTCAGATGATGGTCATATTAAAGGTGTACGGATAACATCAACGACAAGTGGCAGGATTGTAACTGGTATAAGCAAATTGGAAATTACAAGTTCCGGGCTACAATATCTTTAGGGTTACATAATCACCCAACTAATATTCCGCCAACTGGTTCGGATTTTATGGCGGCAGGATATCGAGGTTATAGATTTGGACTTATAATTTGTCACAACGGGGATCTTTATAAGTATAAAATTGAAAAACCGTTTCAAAAACATGTCTTTGACAAAAATGTTGAAGAATATATTAGCCCGCCTTATAATTTAGACGTGGAGAAGGCTTTCGATAAAGTTATAGGTGAGCTAGAAAGGTTTGGTGTGAAATGCGAAAAGCTATGATTGAAGAAATGCTTGAAAAGGCAATGTGCTATGATGGCAAAGTAATAAAAGATACACTTCACCCGATTAGTGAGTTTCTTCCGAAGGGTGAACAACCTCTTACGTCTGAAGAAAATGAATATATTGATAAAAGATTGTTTGAAGAGTCAGAAAAAATGACAGAATGGCCAGAAGTAAATGTAGGTTAAGCATTCACATAAATAACGTGGGTGCTTTTTTCTGATTTTGAAGAAGCAACGGTTACTTTAGTTACGAATTTAGATAATGCAATTGATAAACTGCTTAAGTATTCTAGCAAGCCCCCTCTTTATCGTTCCTACAGTAACGTTTTAGGCTTTGACAGCATGAAGTTTGCGATTGATGTTGGAAATAAAGAGGTTTTAAGCGATTCGGCTTTTTTCTCTACTTCAACAGATATTTATGACCCGAACGATGATCTGAGAGTTATCATCTTAAAAAGCAAATCGGGAGCAGTATTAGGAAAGTACGATGAAACCGAAGAAAAAGAAGTTACGTTTTCTAAAAATACAGTTTTTAAAGTGGTAAAATGTTACACTGAAAGACGTGAAAATGATAAACTGGTTTTGATTATCGAGGTGACTGAAGTTGAATAAAAAGCCTTACTCTGATAGGAGATGGCATGACGCCGACGTCGAACTTGTCAAGAGCTTGAAGCCTCTCAAACATTCAGAGGAATACAAGCGGATGATGAAAAAGTTTTTGAGCGAATTGTACGGTAAGGAATTGAAGGATGAAGATTTGCCGGAAGAACTGAGACCTGCAAAAGTAAATGACAAAGATAACGAAGATGACAAGTAGCAAATAATATTCAAGACGGGCCAACCGTCTTTTTTTATGCCCTTTAACCACTACGGCGTTGAGTGGTGCCAGTGGACTGCAGAGCCAAAGGCATGTCGGACGTGCGCAGAGTATGCCAGGCATAACGATGGTGTGTATATCGCGTCAAGGACGTGCCTACACTGCCTGCGCATCCGAACTGCCGGTGCGCACTGTCTGCATACTGGAAAGATGAAAAGAGTAATGCTGAAGTAGCTAGATTAAAGAGAAAGAAAAATACTGAAAAGCGAGTTACTATTAATAAAGAAAAACAACGTAAACTAACAGCTGAATTCAGAAAGAACGGTGGCAAGGTTTGGCAGGACGCTGAAGCAGAAGCTTATTTAAAAAAGAAAGGGGCAAATGCCATTGCACTAAGTGAAGATCTTATAGCATTAAAAAACAAGCCAACTATAAGTGAAGTTTTAGAAGAACTTTATCATGTTAAGCAATTTAGAGATGGCAAGATAGATTTAACAAATGTTTCTAGATATAAGGCTGAAATTGAAGCCCAAAATTATTTATTATCAGTAAAAAATTTATATAATATACCTAAAGAAGAAATTTTAGAAACTAAGGCTAATTTGCAATACTGGAAGGAGAGATTGAAAAATGAAAAAAATAGAAATTATTAATAAGTTTTCAGCTCCTAAAAGCACAGTTTTAATCACTAACGAAGAATTGCCTGAAGAAATATGGATTGGCGATAAAGCAAAAATTAATGGTGAAACATATACTATTACAGGTGTACCTATTTCAGATAGAAATACATTTGTAGTAGACAAAACTGATAAAATAAATGTAGGTCAAATTGTTAATTTTTACAAAGCTTAAGCATTCACATAAATAATGTGGGTGCTATTTTTATGCCCTTTTTCCGAGTTGCAGGGCTAAAAGAACAAGAGATTGGATAATTCAAAATATCCAAAGTGATGAGGAATTTAACGCTAAGCTTAAAGAATATTATGATAGAGCGATCTTGAACATAAATCGTACTATTGAATCTGAATTATCTAGGTTAGCTATAAAAGAGAATATAGATATTAATGAACTTAAACAGAGGGTAAAAGACTTTGACGTTCAAGAATATAGTATTGAGGCTAAACGAATTGTTGAAGAAGCTGATAAGTTAAGAAAACATGGTCGCAATGTAACTTATGAAGATTTTAGCAAAGCGGTTAACGAAAGATTACGCCTGTACAATGCGAATTAATCGGCAAGAATTATTGAAATCTTTAATAGGTTTAAATCTAATTGAACTTGGTGCAAATGTTGATGCAAGCTTGAGACGGAAACTAACTAATGATTATACGGATGAGATCACTCGACAAGCTGGTATCTTAGGCGAATTTAAACATCCGATCTGGACAAGTAAAGAAGTTGCCAAAATCGTTATGGCTCAAACGGGCAGTGCTAATTTCAGTAAGCGTATTTGGACCAATCAGGATGCACTAAAAGATCGTTTAGATGCATCGCTTAGCGTAGCACTTATTCAAGGTCAAAATCCTAGAAAAATGGCTCAACAATTACGGAATTTAGTCTCTAAAGAAGTTACTAATGCTAGATATGCAACAGAACGAATTGCTAGAACTGAAAGTGCTAGAGTTCAAACTCAAGCACGACTTAAGTCTTTTAGAGATAATGGCTATAAGTTCTGTAAATGGCACGCAGAGCCTAGTGCTTGTAATATGTGCAAAGAAATCGCTGAGAATGATAGTGGTTATGGAGTAGGTGTTTACCGTGCAGATGAAGTTCCTAGCCTACCTGCTCATCCTAACTGCAGATGTGGTTTAGGGTCTTATTGAGTGGATGAGAAAAAGCTTAGTTATACCGCTAAGTATCTAAACATAACGCCAGTCAAATATCAGCCTGACGAAAAGATTCCAGCAAAAGCTCGGCCCAATTCTGTATCGGCGAGATACGTTGAAGACAAGGTAGTACAGTACCGTTTATATAATAACGAAGGATACGTACTTGTTGATTTTAATTTAACCAATCATGGTAATCCAAAGCATCATAAAGTAGTTCCCCATAAGCATGAATGGATCATAATAAAAAGTGAAAATGGTATAAAATATAAGAGAAGTAAGGATTCAAACGTTCCGTTAACTGATGAAGAATTAGAACTTGTGAAAAGGTGGCGAGAATATGACAATTAGTGACTTAAGAGAAGCAATGAATATGGATATGGAAGTTTCATTTGACTACAAAGGAATAAACTATTTTATTGAGCCTGACGCAAAGTCGGATAAATGGATGATTTTTTGCAGTCTTAAGCCGGATGTCCCGTCATTTATGACAATGAATGAAGTCCTAGATATGAAAATAGATGATATGCCTTTAAAAGAAGTATTACCGTTAGTAACAAATGCAATGTATTAAATATAGCATTCACAGAATTATTGTGGGTGCTATTTTTATTATACGCCATTGCTTAGAATTATAGACGACTAGCAATAGCCGCCTTTTTTATAAGGAGAATTAATCGGAGTCTTATAAAATTAACTACGCTTTACGAAATAAAGAAATACTTAGTGAAGCGCAAAGAAAATTAGTTACGAATTTAGATAATGCGATTGACAAACTGCCTAAGTATTCTAGCCCCCCTCTTTATCGTTCCTACAGTAACGGTTGGGGCTTTGACAGCATGAAGTTTGCGATTGATGTTGGAAATAAAGGGGGTTTAAGCGATTCGGCTTTTGTTTCAACTTCAACAGATATTTATGACCCGAACGATGATCTGAGAGTTATCATCTTAAAAAGCAAGCCGGGAGCAGTTTTAGGAAAGTACGATGAAATCGAAGAAAAAGAAGTTCTATTTCTTAGAAATGCAGTTTTCAAAGTGGTAAAATGTTACACTGAAAAACGTGAAAGTGATAAACCGGTTCCGATTATCGAGGTGACTGAAGTTGAATAAAAAGCCTTACTCTGATAGGAGATGGTATGATGGTGATATTGAAGCCGTTAAACGATTAAAGCCCCTTAAGCACTCAGAAGAGTATAAGAAGATGGCAAAAAAGTTTTTGAGCGAGCTATACGGTAAGGAATTAAAAGATGAAGACTTGCCGGAAGAACTGAGACCTGCAAAAGCAAATGACAAAGATAACGAAGATGACAAGTAGCAAATAATATTCAAGACGGGCCAACCGTCTTTTTTATGCCCTTTAACCACTACGGCGTTGAGCGATGTCAGTGGACTGCAGAGCCAAAGGCGTGTCCGACGTGTGCAGAGTATGCCAGGCATAACGATGGTGTATATCGCGTCAAGGACGTGCCTACACTACCTGCTCATCATAACTGCAGATGTGGTTTGGGTGCTTACTGGGTGGATGAGAAAAAGCTTAGTTATACCGCTAAGTATCTAAACGTAACGCCAGTCAAATATCATCATTCAAGTCGCTAATTCTATAAATGGCGTGATAATGGCATCAAAACTAATTTGGTAGACAAAGCAGGGCACAACTGGAGCTTAGAAGGTTATACTCGTACTGTAATCCGTACTACCGTAGCTAGAACTTATAATGATCTGCGCATTCAAAGCATGAAAGATTTTGATAGCGTACTAGCGACTATGTCTAGTCATCCGGCATCAACCAGCTTGTGCCCCTATTCAAGGAAAGATAGTCAATATTGTCCCAAGAGAAAGCCCCAGATACGATCCTGAATATCCCAGCATTTATGGTTATGGTAAACCAAGTGGATGCTTTGGAATAAATTGCGGACACAAATTATATCCGTATATCAAAGGGGTATCGCATAATTTCCAAAAGCAATACGATCCTAAAGAAGCGGTCGAAAAGCAAAAGATTCAGCAAAAACAACGGTACTACGAGTGCAATATCAGACGTCTAAAGTACGACTTGGATCTTGCCAGACGTCAAAATGACGTAGCAAGCGAGAGAAAGTTCAATCAAGCCATTAGAGGGTATCAAGCTAAATTGCGTGATCTAGTGAAGAATAACGACTTCTTGACACGGCAGTATGATCGTGAACAGATTGGTAATCCAAGAATTAGAAGCCACGAAGTATTGAAAAAAGAGTTAGCCAAGTTGCATAAAGAATATGGCCCACATGGTTTCCCTAAAGATGTGCAAGAGTATAAGAAACTGTTGTATGATAAAGATACAAGAGGAATTGTCAATGCCTATGTAAAGGCGCGAAGACAAGGGATGGTAGAACCTGTCGTAACTTATCAAGATTTTATCAATATTAGCCGAGAATTTGATAAAAAAATAAGCGGTTTTTATACTCAAAGTGGTTTACTGATTAAAGGACTATCTGATTATGCTATTCCACGTATATTCTGCGCAAGATTTGATCATTCGCATAGGGATCCAAATGGGAAACCACTTCGAAGGATCGGTGTAAGTGTCGATGCTATGCTAGAAGTTTTGCGAAAAGGTAATAGGACTGAAGATGGTTATGAAGTAGAAGCGTATAGCTACAATGGTTGGAAGATAGTAGTTAGCAAGATTACTAATAAGGTAATTACAGTGAAAACAGCGAAGAATAGAAAAAACAGGAAGTGATACCTATGTTAGAGGATAAAGAAATTCGGCATCTATATTTTAGTAGGAAAGATTATGAATTTATTCAAAAAAATTTTCCTGAATTATACAAATTATTTGAAAATTACGTAGATAAACGATCAGATGTGATAAGGTTAGCTGTTACTGATAAGAGTTGTGATTATTTGGATACTAAGGTTATGGTTGCTTATTCACGCACCGCAGCTCATAAGGATAGTGGTGAGCCTAGTGAAGATGACGTTAAACTAGAAAAAATTTGGGATAAAGCTTAAGCATCGGAAAACCGATGCTTTTTTGTTACAAGATGCAAAAGGAAATAAAGCAGGCGTCAGTGTTCGAGTAATCAAATATGACGTGAGATCTAACGCCTCGACTATCAATGTTACCTTAGACGTAAAACTTTGGTGTAGACCTACTTTTGACACTATGAAGCTAGTTGAAAAACTTGGACGGAACATCAATGACATGAAACTCTAATATTTGACCTAAGCAAGTCGTAAAAAGGCTTATTTTTTATGCGATCAGATCAGCGTGGAGCGTTCAGTGGATGCTTTGAAATAAATTGCGGACACAAATTATATCCGTATATCAGGGGTATCGCATAATTTCCAAAAGCAATACGATCCTAAAGAAGCGATTGAAAAGCAAAAGATTCAGCAAAAACAACGGTACTACGAGCGCAATATCAGACGTCTAAAGTATGCCAGACGTCAAAATGACGTAGCAAGCGAGAGAAAGTTCAATCAAGCCATTAGAGGGTATCAAGCTAAATTACGTGATCTAGTGAAGAATAACGACTTTTTGACACGGCAGTACGATCGTGAACAAATAGTTAATGCGGGTAGAATTGTTAAAGGTGAACACGGAGCAATCAACGAACGAGCCAAATCATTTACTAAGTTTGTTCCAGAGCTAAAAGGTGATGAGAAAGCTAAAAAGCTCTACATTAAGTTTGCACAGCGTTCTTCAGAAAAGTGTTCTGAAAAAATAGCTAAGATAGATGGATTTACAAAAGAAGACGGATTAGAGATATATAATCATATCTTTGCTGATAAGCATCTAACTGTAGATAAATATACTGAGGAATTAATTCAAGCAAAATTTGACCCGGATTCTACTATGGCACAATCTTTCCAAAGAATATTCAATGGACAAAAGTTACTCCCAGAGGATATAATTTCATTGAAACATGAACGACATGAACGGAAGCTTATGAAAGATGATCCAACTTTGACCTATGGAGAGGCTCACAATAGAACTAATAAACTATACAATTAAGAAAGGTTTATCAAAAAGGGATGATTTTTTATGATGGTCGAAATGTACTTGGTTTCCAATAATGACGATACCGTAACTTATCGCATGTATAACACTGACGCTAAAGAAAACATAGGAAATATGACCGTGAACAAAGAAAATAAGAAATACGCCCTAGATTACGCTGATGAAATGACAACGCATTTTGAAACAGCAACGTATAGATTCATTGTTGGAGCTATTGAGCGTGGCATTTACCCAAAATACGCTTATGATGGTTGGGGCTAAAAAATAACTGAAAAATAATAAGCAAGGCATTGAGAAATCGGTGCTTTTTTGTTATATGAAGCTAGTTGAAAAACTTGAACGGAACATCAACGAGCAGAAGCCTCTGTTATCGGTGATGACATAATGATGATTTCTTCCGGAGCTGGTAGGGCGGCAATCCACGAAGAATTGATCCATATTAAACAAGTGAGATATTACGGCGCACCTTCGAGTGACAAAGATGTCTTTTTAAGAGAGATTGAAGCAGGTAAGCTTTTTATTAAAAAATGCAACCAAGTGGAATTTGACACATAAAGAAATTGAAGATACCAAACTTTTGATAAAAAAATACACAAATGATCTAAATGAGTTGAAAGGGTGATATTGATGAAAGTGATAGATGTTTTTTATTCGGAAAGTAAAAACATCTCATGTATCTCTGTACGTTATAGAGGTATTAAAGCGGGTCAAAAGATAACTGATGAAAACGATAATCTATATGAAGTATATGGACTTAACACAAATGGACGTGCCTTGCTTAATGGTATCACTCAATTACTAGTTCAAGGAAAATTCGAAGGAAATACAGTAACTTTACTTTAGCATCGAGAAATTGGTGCTTTTTTATTACAAGAAAGGATGATAAAAATGGTAACCAGATAGAAGATAGAGATAAAGCGGAAACGGAAGGATATGCATACGATGGTTGGAAAGTTTTTGTTAGCAAAATTACAGGGATTGTAATTACTATTGAATCATCCAAAAGAAAGAAGATAAAAAATGAGTCAAAAGTTGGATAATATGGAAATCGGATACTTATATTTTGATGCTAAGGATTATTTATTTATTCAGAAAAAGTTTCCTGAATTATATAATTTGTTTGAACAATATGTAGATAGGCGATCAAATGAAATAAGATTGGCTGTTACTGATAAAAGTTGTGATTATCTTGATAATAAAGTTTTGCTGGTCATTACAGAAAGTGCTGCTTATACACCTGATGGTAATCCAACTGATGATGCAGTTAAGTTAGAAACGATTTGGGATAAAGCCTAAACATCGGGAAACCGGTGTTTTTTTGTTATAAAAAAACTTTAATATTTGACCTAAGCAAGTCGTAAAAAGGCTTATTTTTTATGCGATCAAATCAGCGTGGAGCGTTCCACGTAAAATAAATACGTTAGGAGGCATCGCAGAATGCAACGATAATTTTTACAGAACTTAGGACTTAGCGATGAGCAAGTTCAAGCTGTTTTGACTCAACATGGCAAGTCAACAAATGAGATTAAGGGAAAACTTGCACAAGCAGAAGAACAGGTAGCGGATTTGCAAAATCAAATCGGTGATCGTGACAAACAACTAAAGAAACTTGAGAAGACTGTTGGTGATAATCAAGAGTTAGCTCAAGAAATTGATAAGTTGCGAAAAGAAAATGAGCAAACTGCCAAAGATTATCAAAGTAAGATCACGAAGCAAGCTAAAGATTTTGCAATCACCAATGCTTTGAAAGATGCAGGGGCTAAAAATACCAAAGCGGTTCTTGCTCTGTTAGATTTAGACAAGGTACCTGTTGATGAAGATGGTCAGCTATTCGGAATTGCCGAACAGTTAGAAGAACTTCAAAAGACGGATGCCTATTTGTTTACACCAAAACAAATAGAACTAGAGAAAAAGGGCCCTGTCAACCTGTTTGCTGGTGGTAATCCTAGTTCTAACGTGGCTAAGGATCCTAAGAATATGTCATTAGACGAACAGACTGATCTATATCGAAAAGATCCTTTGCAATGGCAAAGTTTGTTCGGCAATAACAATAAATAGAAAGGCGGAATTTTAAATTATGGAAACACATTTATCAGACATGATCATTCCTGAAGTTTTTGGGAATTATGTATTAAATACAGCACTTAAAATCAACCGCTTTGTGCAAAGTGGTATTTTGACACCAGATCCGGATCTTGGACCACATTTGTTGGAAGCAGGTACAAAGATCACAGTACCTTTTATCAACGATCTATCTGGTGATCCAGACAACTGGACCGACACTGACGACATCCCTGTAAATCAACTTACATCAGGTAAAAAACTAGGTTTGAAATTTTATCAAAGTAAAGCCTTTGGTTACACTTCATTATCTCAAATGATCTCCGGGACCCCTATCCAAACAACGATCGGTAATCGCTTTGCAAGCTTCTGGACTCGCGCTGATGAGAAAATGCTATTAGCGGTTTTGGAAGGCAATTACAATAGCCCTAGTAATCAGCTCCTTGCTCGACCGACAAGTTAAACGACGCATCGAAAGAGCAAAAGAGAGAAAACTAGAGCTAGAAAATCAAAGAATTGAACAAGAACTCAACAAGTAATTGTTCAACCAAACCGAGGGAGCCGATTCCCTTAGTTTGGTGCACCTCCATCATAACATATATTATGGATAAAAGCTGGGTTTTTATAGTTGTGATTTCAGTAATAGCGATAGGTATTTCTTTTTTTAAAGACTATCAGGTTAGGAAAAGATATAATGATGCTAAAAGAGAGAACCGGCGTCTTGATGAGGAGTTGAAAAAGCGATGACATCAGAAGCACAAAAACGTGCGAACGAAGAATGGAAGGCTGCTAACAAGGAGAAACAGAAGATATATCGATACCGTTCGCAGGCAAAGAAATTCATCAATGAGTTTGCCAGTCAGGATGACCTGTTGGAACTGCGTAAAATGATTAATGAAAAACTCAAAGAATGACAAAAATACCCTCAGCTTTCACGGCCGAGGGTATTTGTGATAATATATTCAGAATGCGGCTCTCCATCTCACTTCAAAGTGTCACCAAAGCCAGCAGAACATAGCAACGCTTAGTAACTGAAATGCCGTTAAATCAACGTCCTGTGCCTAGTAGAAACGCGTAATTTCCATAACTTAAGCCACTTACCGGACTTGAACCGGTGACCCCCACCTTACCATGGTGATGCTCTACCTGCTGAGCTAAAGTGGCATTCAGACTTACCTATTAAGTATATCTGATTAGAATGAAGAATGCAACAATAAATTATGATTCTGCATTTTTTTCAAAGCTGAACGAAACAGTATAAAGCTCAGGCGGAATTTGTCTAAGCATTTCAGGCATCTGTTCCGGACAGATCAAAGTCAATGAATGCATGGCGCGCGAACAGATAGTATAGAAGATGCCAAGCGTGTCTTCAGGAAATTTTTCTTCTGTAACGTCGCAAACGATGACTGAATCAAATTCGAGGCCCTTGGCAAGATAGATCGGAAGAATCGTTATGCCTGAGGGGACGGAAACGTCCTGATCGTCTAAAAGCGTGACGTCAAAATCTTCTTTAAGCTTGAAGAAAAGTTCTTCTGCATCCCGTTCGTTTTTTGTGATCAGGGCAACCGTCCCGTTTTGATCAAATGCGTTTTTAAGCGTTGTTTTCAAATCTTTGAGTGCATTTTCTCGGCTGGTCATGAATAGTGTCGGTTTAGCGCCTGAACGAGCAAACGAGCGAATTTTGCTTTTGTTTGGAAGAAGCGATTTCATGAAGTCGGTAATTTGCTTGGTCGAACGATAGCTGGTGTTCAGTTCGATGATGCGGCAGTTTTTGATTTGAAGGCTCTCGTTTAGCCTTTGAAGCAGTGATTTCGGCTCTTCAAGCGGATTGAAGAGAGCTTGTTCGCTGTCACCCAAAAGCGTGAGTTTGGCATTCGGAAAGGCGTGTTTCAGGTAAATCATGGTTGCCATTGAGTAATCCTGCATCTCATCAATAAAGAGGTGTTCGATCGAACGATTTTTTCCTCCTCCGGTCAACAGATCGCGCAAGTAAAGCACCGGTGCGCAGTCGCTTAAAGAGATTCTGTGAAATTCAACGTTCTCAGAAAATTCATGCGATGAATCGGGAAGCGTGCGGGTTAAAAAGTCTTGATACTGTGCATAAACGTCAAAAAAGAAGCCGTTGTAAAGTCCGTCATAGATTTGGGCAAACTTTCTTTCGGCAATTTTTTCACCGATGTAAAATACTTCTTGATCGAGACTTTGAAAATGATTTCTGCGTTTCTTTCCGATCAGATCGTTATACTCCTCATCTGAGAGAAGATCGATTGCTGCGCGCATTTTCCTTGACCGCGCGGTGGTTTTGATGAGTCTGTTCAGGCGCTTGATCAAAGCATTTTTGATTTCAAGGAACTTGTCTTTTTGTTTCATGGCAGTTGGAAGCTTGGCAAAAATTTCCTGGATCTCCTTTGCGGAGAAGATGACCTGTCCGTCAGGAAGAGTCATATCGGCAAATTTTAAATCTTTTGCGTCTAGTTTTTTTGCGTAAGCGAAGATTTTTTGCATGAATTCGGCAGATTCCTTGATTTGTCGCACGTCAAGCTGTTTTTGTGTCAGTAACGGACTTTTTTCATAGCGGGCAAAAATCGTTTCGACGTTCAGTCCCTGGAATCTGCGACTGAAAAATTCAGCAAGCGTGATCTGCCGCATGTTGCGTTCGCCAAGGCTTGGCAAAACTTCTGAAATATAATGTGAAAACAACAGGTTCGGCGAAAATAAAACAATTTGGTCTGCAGAAAGTTTGCGGTTGCTGTGGTAAAGCAAAAAGGCGATGCGCTGCAAAATAGCGGAAGTTTTTCCGCTTCCGGCAACGCCTTGGACCAACAGCAGGTCATGTTTCGTGTCCCGGATGATGTCGTTTTGCTCTTTTTGGATGGTGGCAACGATGTTTTTCATGTATTCATCGCTGTGTTCGCCTAAAACGGCCTGCAGCATTTCGTCGCCGATGGTTTCGTTGGTATCAAACATGTGTCTGATTTTGCCGTCGACGATCGTGAACTGTCTTTTTTTGACGAGTTCGGTTGTCTGTATCCCCATTGGCGTTTCATACTGAACGTTTCCGAGCGTGCCGTTGTAAAAAATCGAAGAAATCGGAGCACGCCAGTCATAGACGAGAAAATTGCGATTGTTTTCCGCAAAGGAAGCCGTTCCGATGTAAAGCGATTCGGGTTCCTCTTCGCCTTGGTCAAGGATGTCGATGCGACCGAAGTAAGGGGAATCTTTCAAAAGAGTGAGCTTTGAAAGTTCCTGTTTTAAAATGCGCTCATTTTCGACGTTTTTTGCAACAAGCTGCTTTTGCTGCTGAACCTCTGCGTTTGTTTCCATGCGATCATCGACTTCAAACGTATTGATTCTGGCATTTTGTACGTAGTTTTTTTCAACGGAAGACGTTTCTTTGCGTGCTTTTTCAAGCTCGTTTTCCGTAATTTCGATTTTTTCCTTGATGCGGCCGATAACGTAATCGACGCGCTGCTGCTCTTTTTTCTTTTCGGAATCCAAGAGAAGATACCCCTTTCTTTATGATCAAAAACGGTTTCTGTTTCGTCTGATGCGATTTTTGTGTTCATTTTCGTCTGAAGCGGAATCTGGGATGAACGAAACGTCCGTATCGATTATGCCGAAATTTTTCAGCATCAGCGATTCGATTTTTTCGCCAAGACGATAACTTTCCAAGACGCTCATTGTACCATCAACGATGACTACCACGTCAAGCGTGACGAGATTTCCGTTGTAATGAGCCTTGAGCTCGTCGACTTCCTTGATGTCGTCAATTTTTTCGATATATTCTCTGAACTGCTTTTCAGCTTTCGGATTGAAATAATCCGCAAGGTTCAAGCTGCTGTCCGTGAAAATGCAGAGTCCCGAATAGAAAATGTAAATTCCGACAACGATGCTGGCGGCTCCGTCAAGCCAGGCAACGTCAAAGAGCAAAGCGCCGCCGATTGAAAAAAGCGTTCCGATGCTGGTAAGGGCATCGCTCAGACTGTCTTTTGCAGAGGCTGTCAGAGCTGCATTTTTCAGGCGCAGACCGGCACGTTTATTGTAAATCCAGATTAAAACCATGATGATGCTTGCAATTGCGGCACCAAGCAAAGCAATCGGCTGAGGAACGATGCGTTCTGACGGGTTGAGCAGCGCCTTGATGCCATCGATGATGACGCTTGATGCGATGACGATCATGATGATGCCGGTAACGAGCGTGAAAATCGTTTCGTAACGCCAACGCGTAAATTGAATACGCTGATCGTTGCCTGTTTTTCGCAGCGAAATTTTGGGAAGCGGGATTCCAGCGATGTCGTCGTCATCAATATCTGAGGCAATGTGAATGCCGATGATCAAAAGCACGGTTGAGATGATTCCCGAAAGATTGTTGAAGGCATCGGCCTTTAACGTCTGTGAGCCGCTGATTGAAGACAGAATGCCTTCAATGACGGAAATCAGCAGGTAGGCACCGATATTTACGTAAAGGTGTCTTTTGGCTGAAATCAGTTTGCCTAGTTCTTTTTGCTGGATTTTTTCCCAGTCTTCAAATTCTTTTTTTAAATGTTTGTCGATTTGGCTGATTGGAGTCACCTTCTTTCATTGTTTTAATTATAATTGAGCGTTCTGAAAGTGCAAACGATATGAACTGTGTGTTAAAATTATAATATATGTTACTTGAGGAGTGAAGGGGCGTGATCGAGTGAGAAAAAAATATCTGTTGGCACCGTTTTGCCTTGGAGCGATGGTTTCGTTTGCTTTTGCGAAGCCTGCGACTGTTCATGCGGACAACGAGTTTGATTTGAACGTCGAATCGAACGATTCGCTTTTTTCATTGAAAAACAGTTTCAACTTCAGCTATAACAATCAAAAGGCCGTGTCAGCAAACAAGGAGGAAGCGCTGCTTAAGAAAAATCAGGCGGAAGAAGCAGTGCTTGAAAAGAAGAATGCTGATGCCGAGGCTTTAAAAAAAGCTGACAACATTAAAAAAATCAACAATTTTCAAAAAGATGCGCAAAAAAAACTTGATGATTTGAAACAACGACAAGCTGCCGATTTGGAAAAGGCAACGAGCGAACATGATGAAAAAGTTGCGGAATTGAAAAAAGAAATTGAAGAACTTGACAAGAATGCAAGCGATTATCAGGACAGGCTGGCCGAATTGAACGAAAAAATCGAACAAGCCGACAAAGATCTTCAGGATTTTAAACAAAAGCAGGAAGATGATTACGCAAAGCTTGCACAGGAATTGTCTGATCAGCAAAAGCAACTGGAACAGCGACTTGCTGAAGAACTTCAGAATCTGATCAATCAAAATAAGCAAAAATTGGCCGAATTGATTGCCAAAAACAAGGCAGCTTTGGATAAATTAAAAGCTGATGACCAAAAACTTCTGCAAGATCTCGCTGCAAAGTATCGGGACATGTACCGGCAGGCACAGCTTAATTTGAAACGCTATTTGATCAATCATCCCACAAATGCTCCAAAGCAGCTGCTTTATCAGCATGAAAACAAGATCTTGACGACAAAAATCGGCAACAGCATTGTAACTTGGCCAAAACCTGGCGAAAATAAGAACCCTGTATTTTCCAGAAAATCTGCAGGAAAAAATTCAGGCGAATCTGACAAGCAGCATGAGATTGCGCCTAAGCAGGCAGTGACCGTCAAGAAAAAATCCGAAAACAAGCAAGGCGATTTTCCGCTTGGCGAAGCATTTGGAATGATTTTGGCCGCAGTTTGCGCCGTTATCGGAACGACGTTTGTTTGGCGCTTCAAATCAGGCGGGGATGTTGAATAATGTCTTTACAATTTTGATTTTTTTGATTAAAATTTAGTTGATGTTTCAATGAGAAGAAATAGTAGGGGAGTCAAAGACAGAGATGCGCTTTTGGCTGAGATGCGCAGCGATGACCTGAAGTGGGGCTTTGAGAGACGATAGTTGAATAACAAAAAAAGCGGCATTATTGCAAAATAGGTGGCACCACGGTAACTCGTCCTATTCCTTTTGGATTAGGGCGTTTTTTTTCATATGTCGAAGAAGGAAAGGATGTTTCGTAATGGAAAACAATATTATTTTGACGGGCGACCGTCCAACGGGAAAACTTCACATCGGTCATTACGTCGGCTCGCTTAAGAACCGCGTTGAGATGCAAAATACGGGAAAATACACTCCGTACATCATGATTGCCGATCAGCAGGCCTTGACCGACAATGCTCGCGACCCGGAAAAAATCAAAAATTCGCTGATCCAGGTTGCGCTTGATTATCTTGCCGTCGGACTTGATCCGAAGAAATCAACGATTTTCGTCCAATCGCAGATCCCGGCGCTTGCAGAACTTAATTTGTATTATCTCAATTTGGTGACGGTGTCTCGTCTTGAGCGCAATCCGACTGTCAAGGCGGAAATTCAGCAAAAGAATTTTGAACGTTCGATTCCTGCCGGCTTCTTTACTTACCCTGTCAGTCAAGCAGCAGACATTACTGCATTTAAAGCCAAATATGTTCCTGTCGGCGATGATCAGGAGCCGATGCTTGAACAGGCAAGAGAAATCGTGCGCAGCTTTAATTCGATCTATGGCGAAGTCTTGGTTGAACCTGAAGGAGTTTTCCCGAAGAAGGGCAGCGGACGGTTGCCTGGACTTGACGGCAATGCCAAGATGAGCAAATCACTTGGTAACTGCATCTATCTGTCTGACGATGCAGATACGCTGAAAAAGAAAGTCATGTCGATGTACACGGACCCGAATCACATTCATGTTGAAGATCCTGGTCAAGTTGAAGGAAACATGGTCTTTGCTTATCTTGACATTTTCGACTCCGACAAGGAACATGTTGCCGATTTGAAGGAACGCTATCAGGCCGGCGGTTTAGGCGACGTCAAAATCAAACGTTACTTAAATGAGGTTTTGGAAGCAGAACTCGGACCGATTCGCGAGCGCAGAGCAGAGTTTGAAAAAGATATTCCTGCCGTTTACGAAATGCTGAAAGACGGCAGCGACAAGGCAAATGAAGTTGCCAATCAAACGCTTGAAGAAGTTCGTGCCGCAATCGGCGTCAATTATTTTGACATTTTGAAGTAAAGGCAGGGACAAGCAATGAAAAATTTGGTCATGCTTGATCTCGGCTCGAATTCGACGCGAATGTCGATCAACCAGGTGGATGACAAGGGCAATTTTACGGAAGTCAAGCGGATGAAGCAGATGACGCGGATGGCAGAAGGCATGGGTGCAAGCGGCACGAAGAAGCTTGAAGACAAGGCGATTGAGCGAACATTGAATGCCTTGCGAGATTTTCAAAAAGAATATCAAAACATGCCCAATCTGACGGTTCGCGGGATTGCCACGGCCGCAGTGCGTTCGGCTGAAAACAGCCTTGAATTTCTGGAACGCGTCAAGGAATTGACCGGGGTTGACATTGAGGTGCTTTCCGGAAGCGCCGAAGCCTATTATGACTACGTTGGAGTGATTAATTCGCTGAACGTCAGGGATTGCGTTATTTGCGACATGGGCGGCGGAAGCTTTGAGCTGGCCGTTGTTGTTGACAAAGAGGCCGTCAGTTATGTATCGATACCATATGGTGCAGTCAGTCTTGCTGAAAAATTCAATGCTCATGATAAAATTTCGGCGCAGGATCTTTTCAAATTTTATCGATTCGTTTTGTACAAGTTCAGACAGCTTCCGTGGCTTTTGCAAGGAACAAAGCTTCCGTTGGTTTTGCTTGGCGGGGCCAACAGAACCGTTGCCAGAAAAGAATTGATGCGCTTGGGAAGAAAGGATCTTGAAAATATCCATGGAGTTTCGATGTCAGCATATTCCTTTATCGAAACCTATACGGAATGGCTCGGAATGGATTGCAAAGAGCGTGCGGATATTTTAGGCCCGGAAGCTGAACGCGCCGATATTATCATTGCGGGGCTTTCGCCAATCATGTTTTTGATCGAGTACCTGCAGACGCCGGAAATAATTTTTTCCGAGTCGGGCGTAAGAGAAGGCGTCTTGTATTCGATGCTTAAGAGAAAATAAACTAAGAGAGACGGGGAAAACTCCGTTTCACTTCTTGAATTGAATTAAATGCCGAATAAGGTCGGTCGATTTGCGCCTGACTTTGTTCGGTATTTTTTAATTTTGATACATGAGGCTCTTTTTGCCAAATGCAGAGCCCGCTAAGTTTGTTGCTGTTTTCAATGAAAACGTTTTATCCAGGAGTTGACTATTTTAATTGAAAGCGTTATCATTGAACTTGTCATTAAGCTTTAACGGTTTGGAGGAATGAATAATATGAATGAAAAATTTGCTGTAAACGTTGTTGTTCCCGCTTCGCTTGAAATGGGCTACGTCAATCAAGGTTCAACCGTGTTTGATCAAGAAAAGATCGATAAATTGGCAGACAGGCTAGGTGCAAACTTTGAAGTTTCCCCAATCGAATATGATGGTCATGCTTTGAGGGGAACGTACCGCAAGGATGGCGTGACTGTTGTTCCAAAGCAATATGAAAATGCGATTGCCGGCCGCCTTGAAGGAGAAAAAATCGTGTCCGACATTGATTTGGACCATGCCGGCGCAATTGATGAAATCGTTGCAAAAGTTGAAAAACACTTCAATTTGGCAAAGTAAAACAAGGTGTGGAGCCGAACGCTCAGCCCCCGCGTATCCAAGTCGCGCTTGCGACGGGTAAGCTTGTCTTGCCCGAGCAAGGGTGCTTGGGACAAGGGGGTTGTGAGGCGAAACCCTATTAAGACAAGGTGTGAAGCCGAACGGTCATGACCCCGTACGCAAGCTTTGAACGACCGAGCGCTCAGCCCCCCGTACGCAACAGAATAATATTTAAAATCCGTGCCAATGATGATGGCGCGGTTTTTTTCTTATTCTGGGCGGTACGCCAAGATTTCACCCGAATTTTACGGGCAAAATGCCGTTTTCTGATATTTGTCCGTAAACCGCAGAGACACCGCAAGAGATTCGAAACGGTTTAATTCAGTGCTTGCTGCCAGCACTGAATTTTCCTTAACGAAAAGTTGAATAACCTGATTCAGCGCAATAATAAAAAAACCGCAACCTTAGCTGCGGTCTTCCAAAAGGCAAAAATTTATTGCAATGAGATGTCTTTGCTCAGGTATTTTTGCGACAGTTCCTGGAGCGTGCCGTTATCATGCATGGAAACGATGGCACTGTTGATTTTTGTCAAAAGTTTTTCATTTTTGTACGTAACTGCGACAAACTGCGACGAGGTAATGGCCGGATCGCTGATTTTGACGAAAAGCTCTGCCGTTTGTTCATCATTTGTCGCATCAGCGGCTTTGACGTGTTCAGGGTGATCTTTAAGATAATTCGAATAGTCGTAGTCGCTCAAAATCGCAGCATAAATTTTTCCGTCCGTGAGGGCTTTGTCCATGGTTTTGATGTTTTTGAAAGAACGCGGCTTAAGAAGCACGTTTTTTAAAAGATAGGTCTGATTGCCGTCCTTAAGCATTCCGACCGGCTTATTCGCAAGCTTTTTGATCGTTTTCCTTTTGCCGTCGGATCGCCTGAACAGGACGTTTGGTTCGTAAAGATACGGTTCTGAAACGTCAAAAACGTCCTGGTTGACGTTAAATGCATCGATCGAACCGAATGCGATTTGAATTCGGCGTTTCTTCAATGCCGATTCGAGTTGTTTTCTGGTATCATATGCCTTGAATATGACGGAGTCGTCCGTCATTTTTTTTGCAAGTTCCGGCTCCAGTCCACGGGCTTTTCGATGGTAAAAGGTGCTGTAAGGGGAGTTGTCTTTCAAGATGCCGACCGTCATGCTTGCATTGGCGTTGCTTGGAAAAAGCATGATAAAAAATGCAGCAAAGAGTGCCGCCAAGATTTTTTTTTGCTTCATTTAAATTCCTCCGAAACTATGAACTGACTCGACAATATTATATAATAATCGAAGGACAGGGGGCAATCAAATGCAAGGATTCGAAAAATACTATCGCAAAACGTGGCATGAACGACTCGAGATTTTAAATAAGCATACGATTTCCGATGAACAGGTCAAAATTTTAAAAGACGGTGCCAAAAACCCGGAACTTGGCGAAACGATGATTGAAAACTTCATTTCAGAGTATCATCTTCCTGAAGGGGTGGCACTTAATCTGGTCGTCAACGGAATCGAATATCTGGTTCCGATGGCAACCGAGGAGCCTTCCGTGATTGCTGCTGCAAGTCACGGCAGTTCGATCGTCAAAAAATCAGGCGGGTTTAAGACTGAGACCAAAAGCCGACTGATGATTGGCCAGGTTGTTTTGGAAAACGTCAGCGATGTCTTTGAAATGCAAAAAGAATTGGAATTGCTTGAAAAAGACATTTTGAAAGTTGCAAACGATGCGCATCCTTCGATCGTTCGGCGCGGCGGCGGAGCACGATCCGTCAAACTCAAAATTCTTGCGGATGATTTGCTGGCACTGTATTTGGCGGTAGACGTCAAGGAAGCAATGGGCGCCAACATGCTGAACACGATGCTTGAAGCAACGGCGGAATTTTTGAAATCAAAGCTCAAAGCAGACGTCTTGTTTGCAATTTTGTCAAATTATGCAACGGATTCGCTTGTTTCTGCCAAATGCAGCATTGGTGTCGAGACGTTGGCCAAAAACGGCGTTGACGGATGCGAGATTGCCAGAAAAATTGCCCAGGCCAGCAGGGTGGCGCAACTTGATCCTTATCGTGCCGCAACTCATAACAAAGGCATCATGAACGGCATCGATGCTTGTGTTTTGGCCAGCGGAAACGATTGGCGCGCGGTTGAAGCAGGAGCGCACGCTTATGCTGCCAGAAGCGGAAGATATCGCGGACTTTCAACGTGGAATTATGACGAAAAAAAGCAAGTCCTTGAAGGAGAATTGACGCTGCCGCTTGCGCTCGGATCGGTTGGCGGTTCGATTTCGATCGTGCCGCTTGTTTCGGTCAATCGGCAGATTTTGCAAAATGCAGATGCCAAAACGCTCGGAGAAATCGTTTGTTCTTTGGGGCTTGCGCAAAATCTGGCGGCTCTTTATGCATTAGTGACCGATGGCATTCAAAAAGGTCATATGCGGCTGCAGCTTAAATCATTGGCTAAAAGCGTCGGCGCAACGGCTGATGAAACAAAGATCCTGGTCAAAGAGATGGAAAAAAGAAAAGTGCGCGACTCGGTCCATGCCAGGGAGATTTTAAAAGAAATGAGGGAAAACCGCGATGAGTGAGCTGAATGAACTGTTGAACTCTTTTTCGCGCATCGTTTTCTTGACCGGAGCCGGCGTTTCGACTGCTTCAGGAATTCCTGATTATCGTTCGAAAAACGGACTTTATTCTGACGGACATATGCCGGAATATTTGCTCAGCGCAACCTGTTTGAGAAAAGAACCCGAGCGTCATTATCAGTTTGTCAAGGAAAAGATGTTTTATCCGCAGGCAAAGCCGAACGTGATTCACGAAAAAATGGCGCTTTTTGCCAAAGAAAAGAACGCTTGCGTCATTACGCAAAACGTTGACGGGCTGCATTCAAAAGCGGGGACGCCTCAAAATGACCTGATTGAGTTTCACGGAAGCCTGTATCGCGTGTTTTGCCAAAAATGCGGACGAAGCATTGAGTGGTCAAAGTACTTGGAAGACATGCATCATGAAGGTTGCGGCGGTATTTTGAGAACCGACATCGTACTTTATGAAGAACCGATCAGAAGAGATGTTTTGGAAAGAGCAGTCGAAATCGTTTCGAATGCGGACCTTATCGTCGTTTGTGGCACGTCCCTTGCGGTGTATCCTTTTGCCGGCCTGATTGAATACGCTTCAAAGGATGCGAAAATCGTGGCAGTCAACAAAGAAAAGATTCCGCTGCCTGAAAACGCAGAGTTGATCATCGGGAATGCCAAAGAAGTTTTTGAAGAAGTCGATTTAAAGAAGTGAGGAATAACATGTCCGAAAAGAGCAGAAAACGTTTAACGATCGGCGGTCTGATTTTTGCAATCGTCTGTTTGATATTGCTGTCGCTGAAAAATCAAGTCTACTATCCTGAAATGCCGGCCAGAGATGCCGTAAAAAGCGCAAAGGCAAAGAAGAATTTCACGTATTTTGAGGGAAGCAAAAAGCCTCTCGTCATTTTTTATCCGGGAGCATTGGTTGAACCTGAAAGTTACGGCGTTTGGGCAAAAAAAGTTTCTGAAAACGGCTATCCGGTAGCGATTGCGCATTTTCCGCTGGATTATGCATTGCTTTCAGTCAATCGAGCGGACCAGATCGACAAAAAAGGCGGCTACGTGATTGGCGGCCACTCGCTTGGCGGGGTGTGCGCAGCCAGATATGCCGCCGAAAGGAAACACCAAAGGAATTTGAAAGGCGTTTTTTTGATGGCAAGCTATGCTGATGAAAAGGGAGATTTGTCGAAGACCGGAATTCCCGTATTGCAGATTACGGCCAGTCGTGACGGCGTCATCAGGAAGGAGCGCTTGAAGGAAAACAACCGTTTTTTGCCTGGAAATGCAGTAAAGGAAGTCATTCAAGGCGGAAATCACTCGGGATTCGGCGCATATACGATGCAAAAAGGCGACAACAAGGCTAAGATTTCAACGCAGCAGCAACAAGAAAAGGTCGCCGAAATCATGATCAGGTGGCTTGATTCGCTGGACAAAAAATAACATATAAATTCTAGCTTATTCTATGTTATACTTGTATTATCTGAAATTTTAATTAGAAAATGATATTTAAAAATTGTTTGGAAGGGACATGAATGACAATGGCTGAAAAACCGACATTCTATATTACAACACCGATTTACTATCCGTCTGGCAAGCTCCACATCGGCAACTCGTATACGACGATTGCGTGTGACGTTTTGGCGCGCTACAAGCGTCTGCAAGGATTTGACGTTTTCTTCTTGACGGGAACCGATGAGCATGGTCTGAAAATTGAAGAAAAAGCTGAAGAATTAAATATGACTCCTCAAGAATACGTCGACAGCATGGCGGAATCAATCAAGAAACTTTGGAAACAGCTTGAAATCAGCAATGATAAGTTTATTCGCACGACGGATGATTACCACGTCAAAGCAGTTGAGCAAATTTTTGAAAAACTGCTTAAAAAAGGCGATATCTATCTTGGAAAATACAAGGGCTGGTACTCCGTTTCTGATGAAGAATACTTTACCGAATCGCAACTGGCCGAAGTTTATCGTGATGAAAACGGCAAGATGATCGGCGGCAAGGCTCCTTCCGGTCACGAAGTCGAACTTGTCGAAGAAGACTGCTACTTCTTCAAGATGAGCAAATATGCCGATCGTTTGGTCGAGTATTACAATGAGCATCCTGACTTTATCATGCCGGAAACGCGCAAGAACGAAATGCTGAACAACTTTATCAATCCAGGACTTGAGGATCTTGCGCTGACGCGGACAAGTTTCAATTGGGGCGTTCCGGTTCCAAGCAATCCAAAGCACGTCATCTATGTTTGGATCGATGCTTTGTGCAACTATATTACGGCACTCGGATACGGTTCCGATGATGATTCATTGTTCAACAGGTACTGGCCGGCCGACGTTCATATGGTCGGCAAGGAAATCGTTCGTTTCCATACGATCTACTGGCCGATTATTTTGATGGCGCTTGATTTGCCGTTGCCAAAACATGTTTTGGGACACGGCTGGCTGCTTATGAAAGACGGCAAGATGTCCAAGTCGAAAGGAAACGTCGTTTATCCTGAAATGATCGTGGAACGCTATGGCTTGGATGCTTTGCGCTATTATCTCATCAGAGCCGTTCCTTATGGAAACGATGGCATCTTCACGCCGGAAGATTTCGTAAATCGCGTCAACTACGACTTGGCCAACGATCTTGGAAACTTGCTCAACCGGACGGTTGCGATGATCAACAAGTATCGTGGCGGCAACGTGCCTGAGCTCGTTTCCGGAGTCACTGCATTTGACAAGAGCCTTGAAGATGCCTTTGAAGAAGCACTGAAGGGTTACGAATCCGAACTCGAACAAGCACACTTTACGGTTGCTTTGGAGAAGCTTTGGAAGTTTGTCTCCAGGACGAACAAATACATCGATGAAACCGAACCATGGGCATTGGCAAAAGATGAATCAAAAGCCAATGAACTCGACAGCGTTTTGGCGCACCTTGCCGCAAGTTTGCGCGTGATTGCCATTTTGCTCCAACCGGTGATGACGCATGCGCCAAAGAAGATGTTCGAACAACTCGGATTGCCTGAAGAAAATATGGATATCAAAGGATTGGATTTCTTTGCATTCCCATCCGGAATCAAGGTTGTCGAAAAAGGAACGCCGATTTTCCCTCGTCTTGACGTTGAAGAAGAAATCGAATATATCAAGTCGAAGATGTCCAAAAACGAAAAGGCCAAGGGTCGCAAGGCAATGGCTGAAAAAGCTGCCAAGACGTTCGATCCGGAAACAACGACTCTGAATTTGACGAAAAAGGAAATTCGCTTTGACAAATTTGACAAAGTCGAACTCAAAGTTGCCGAAATCAAAGATGTCTCAAAAGTCGAAGGATCTGACAAACTGCTTAAATTCCGCCTGGATGCAGGCGATGACGGCGATCGCCAGATTCTTTCCGGAATTGCCAAGTGGTATCCGAATCCGGAAGAACTCATCGGCAAAAAGGTCATTGCCGTAACCAACCTTCAGCCGCGCATGATGATGGGACAGGTCAGCCAGGGGATGCTTTTGTCGGGCGAATATGATGAAGGCAAGACAGTCAAACTGATCACCGTGTCTGATGAAATTCCGGCCGGATCGCTCGTTGGCTAAAATCTTAAATAATCAAAAGACCGGGATTGTCCGGTCTTTTTTGTTAAACTTCATTAACTGAGCGATTTAAGATATAATTAAGTGATAAGATTTTACAGAAAGGACAGGCAAATGAACATATTTGATTCGCATACGCATATTAATTCAAAAGAATTTGCAAATGATTTGCCGGATGTCGTTTGGCGTGCAAGAGCGCTTGACGTGAACATGATGCTGGTATTGGCATATGATCAGGAAAGTGCTGACAAGTTAATGGAACTGTTGGAAAAATTTCCTGAAGTCTATGGCGCAATTGGCTGTCATCCGGAAAATGCGCAGCTTTACGATCATGATTATGAGCTTGCAATGAAGCAATATTTGAGTCATCCTAAAATGGTTGCCGTCGGAGAAATCGGGCTTGATTACCATTGCGACACGTCAAAGAAAGCCCAGTTTGAAGCCTTGAATCGTCAAATTGAATTGGCTCAGGCTCTGCATTTGCCGATATCGATCCACAATCGCGATTCGATCGCAGACTGTTATGAAATTTTAAAGAAAACCGATGCGGCCAAAAACGGCGGAATCATGCACAGTTTTAACGGTAATGCGGCTTGGGCAGAGAAATTTCTTGATTTGGGCTTTATGCTTTCTTATAGCGGGGTATGCACTTTTGGGAACGCATCAGAAGTCAGAGAAGCAATCAAACGCACGCCGCTTGACAGAATGCTGGTTGAAACCGATGCGCCGTATCTGACTCCGATGCCGTTTCGCGGGAAGATGAATGAGCCCTTGATGACGCGTTATACGCTTGAGTTCATTGCCAAAGAGTTGAGAATTTCGGCAGAAGATCTGGCCGAAAAAACTTATGAGAATACGAAGAGGGTCTTGAGAATCAATGGATAAAATGAAAATCAGAGAAGTCATCGTCGTTGAAGGAAAGGACGATACGAAAAGAATCAATATGGCGGTAAACGCGGACACGCTTGAAACAAGAGGATCCGCAATCAGCGACGAAACGCTGGAGCAAATTGAGGAATTGCAGGAAAAACGCGGCGTAATCGTGTTTACCGATCCGGATTTTTCAGGCGAAAAAATCAGAAAAATTATTCAAGAAGCAGTTCCGGGAGTGAAACACGCGTTTTTAAACAGGCGCGACGCAGTGCCCGACCATAAAGGAAGCCTTGGGGTCGAGCACGCCTCTCCGGAAGCGATTCGAGAAGCATTGCGCAATCTTTATACCGAAGAACCTGATGCTGAAGAGACGATTACAAGATCGGATCTGTTTTCGGCAGGTTTGATCGACGGGGCAGGGGCCAAAGAGCGCAGAGGGCAATTATGCGAATATCTGAGAATCGGGTACGTAAACGGAAAGCAGCTGCAAAAACGACTGAACCTTTTTCAGATTACCCAGGAAGAATTTGAAGAAGCATTGAAACATCTTGAAGAGGAGAAGTGAAATGAGCAACGAATTACCTGAAATAGCTTCGAAAGCAAGGACGCGCGCCATTATGGAAACATATGGCCTGACCTTTAAAAAAAGTCTCGGGCAAAACTTTTTGACCGACTTGAATATTTTAAAAAAGATTGTCGCTGCGGCAGAGGTCGGAGAAGAAGACGACGTGATCGAAATCGGCCCGGGAATCGGGGCATTGACGGAACAGCTTGCCAAAAGCGCACATCAAGTGATGGCTTTGGAAATTGATTCGCGACTGATACCTGTTCTTTCTGAAACGCTTTCGCCTTACGATAACGTTAAGATCGTGGAGCAGGACGTTTTAAAAGCCGATTTGAAAGAACTTATCGCCCAAAATTTTGACGGCAGGCACAAAATCAAGCTGGTTGCCAATTTACCGTATTATATAACGACGCCGATCGTCATGCATCTGCTTGAGGTTGACGTTGATTTCGAAACGATCGTCGTCATGATGCAAAAAGAAGTTGCTGATCGTTTGGCAGCCCAACCGGGGACAAAGGACTATGGTTCCCTTTCTGTCGCCGTTCAGTATGAAATGGATGCCAAAATTGCATTTATCGTGCCGAAAACAGTGTTCATGCCGCAGCCAAAAGTCGACTCGGCAATCATCGCTTTAAATCGTAAAGATGAAAAGCCGGACGTTCCGGTTGATGAACCGTTTTTTAAAAAGATGGTCAAGGGAATTTTTCTTCATCGAAGAAAGAGTCTGTGGAACAATCTGCAAGGGTTGTATGGCAAAGATCCTTCGACAAGGGAAAAACTTGAACATGCTCTTAAAAATGCCGAGATAGAAAAGTCTGTACGGGCTGAACGCCTGAGCATTTCGCAGATGGTGCGTCTTGCTGACAATTTGTTTGCAGAAAAACTAAATTAAAATTATAAATAATTTATTGAAGTCGTTTTAGTGATGTGGTATAATATTGCTTTTGCTGTGAAACTATGTTATAATTGTTTCACGGGAGGGTGAAGTCATGCCAAATAGATTAGCTGATATTAAGAATAAACTTGATAGTTGTATTGGTGCCAGTTTGACGATTACGTCTCATATCGGACGTAAGAAGGTGAACAAGTGCCACGGTGTCCTGAAAGAAACGTTTCCGGCAATATTCATCGTCGAACTTGACGACGACGGGAAAAATTCGGTTGAACGCGTATCCTACAGTTATACGGATGTTTTAACCAACAACATTAAACTTGATTTTGCCTCCGAAATCTAGGCTAATCGATAATGATGAAAATAAACGCTGCGACTGTTTAAGGCGCAGCGTCTTTTTATACGCAAGAATGAGCTGTGGAAAAACTATGCTTCAAATTGAAAAACCGGATCAGATTTGCAGTCAATCGCAAATCTGATCCGGTTTTTTTATATGCATGACAATTGCCTTCCATGATGGGAATAGCCGAAACCTTGTTTTTGTTTATTCAGAAATTCCGTTCATGATGATTTCGACGACTTCCCTTAAAGCATCAGGGTAAGAGATGTGATTGGCTTTTAAAACGTCGCGCTCAAAAAAATGTTCAAGCGTTGATTCATATATCGTTTTGAAAACGGGAATTGAAAAATCACGCAAGACATGTTCTCTTTGTCCTTTTTCAAGAAGTTCGATCGTTGTTTCCCAGTTTGATTCCAGGCGTTTGGAAAGATGTTCGTAAACTCTTGGATATTTGTCTTTCAGCATATACAGCTGCCTGAAATCAATATGTTGATACTGCCTTGGCAACACCTGCAGCGTTTCGATGATTCTCTCCCTGAGTTCAATCGTTTCGTCGGTAATGATTTTTGATTTGGCATCGGTAATGCTGTCAAAAATGTGATCAACCGCATGGTGGAAAAGATCTTCTTTATCAGTAAAATAAACGTACAATGTCTTTTTGCTCATTTTAAGAGCTGATGCAAGTTCATCCATCGTAAATTTTGGACCCTTTTCCTGGAAAAGGTCTGTTGCAACCTGCATGATCCTGTCTTTGTTTTTTTGTTCGTCCATAAAAATTCTCCCAAAAACCTTATTATATATAGATTTTAACATATCTATGCATATTTTTGCATTAATCTTGCAGCTATCATAAACGTTTTTGGATGAAAAGCACGTTTTCCTTCGATTTGACTAATCGTTCTAATGGTGGTTTAATTTAATTGCTATTGATTATTAAATTCAACATATAAAATTCTGAAAAGATGACATGGAAATGGAAGCTTTTCAAAATACTTCGGGGGTGTTTGGATGTCACGTATGATCGATGCAAATACAGTGCTTTTGGGACTTTTGGCAAGCCCTTGCCGCCATTCGATCTCACCGGCGATGCACAACGCTGCATTTGACAAGCTCGGGATCAATTATGCGTATTTGAGTTTTGACGTTGATACTGACACGATTAAAGGCGCAGTTGATGCGATCAGGGTGCTCAAGATGCGCGGGGCAAACGTTTCGATGCCAAATAAAAGAGCGGTCGTTCAGTACATGGACAAACTGTCGCCGGCTGCCGAAATCATCCAGGCGGTCAATACGATCGTCAACGATGACGGCATTTTGACCGGACATAATACGGACGGAATCGGTTTCGTTCAGTCTCTGATTGATGAAGGAATCGAAGTTAAAGGAAAAAAGCTCGTTCTGGCCGGCGCCGGCGGAGCAGGAACGGCGATTGCAACGCAGGCCGCATTGGATGGATTTTATGAAATTGCATTCTTCAATCGCAAAAACGCCCGGTTTGAAAATGCTGAAAAATTGGCCGAAAAAATCAATCAGGAAACAGATTGCAAAGTAACGATGCATGACCTGAACGATAAGGAGGATTTCAGGAAATCTTTGGAAACTGCGGACGTTTATTGCGATGCGACAAGCGTCGGGATGGTTCCGCTGGAAGAAATGAGTCTTATTGAGGATCCTGCATGGTTTCACGAAGACATGGCGGTATGTGATATCGTGTACGCACCGAGGACTACCAAACTGATGAAGGTTGCGAAAAAAGCGAACGTCAGGCACGTGATTAACGGCTTGGGGATGGTTTTGAATCAGGGGGCAGCTGCGTTTGAATTGTGGTGCAATCAAAAGATGCCGATTGAATATGTGAAAAAACAAGTTTTTGATGAGGTGTAAATGTGAAAACGGTTAGGTTGAGAAACGTCGAACTAGGTGACGGAGATTCTAAAATCATCGTGCCGATTACCGGTGCGACCGAAGAAAAAATTATCGCTCAGGCCAAGGAGCTTAATCAGGGAATTTGTGATTTGGCAGAGTGGCGGGTCGACTTGTTTGAAAAGCATCACGCCGTTTCCGAGATTGTAAAAGTTGCCAGGAAACTTAGAGACGTGCTAGGGGACATGCCGTTTATTTTTACGATCAGAACAAAAGAAGACGGTGGCAAATTTGAAGGAACAAACGAAGAATATGCGGAAACGGTCAGCAAGTTTCTTTTGGAAGGGGAATGCGACGCGTGCGATATTGAGCTGGCAAAAGGAAAGCCTTTGGTTCAAAGTCTGCTTGAGGCTGCAAAAAGTCACGGCGTTAAGACGATCGTCAGCAGTCACAGCTTTGACAAGACTCCGACTGTCGACAAGATGATCTCGATTTTATGCGAGATGCAAAGCTGCGGTGCTGATATTGCCAAACTTGCCGTGATGCCGAAGTCGATCCAGGATGTTTTGAACCTGATGCTTGCTTCTGCCAAAGCTTTTGAGAATCTGAACATTCCTCTTATTACGATGTCGATGGGAAAATTAGGGTCATTCAGTCGCGTTGCGGGACTTCTGACCGGATCTTGCGCAACTTTTGGCAGCTACGGTCAAGAATCTGCGCCTGGTCAATACGATTGTCGAGATTTGAAAAAAATCATGGAGATGCTGTATGAATAAAACGGGGCTTTGAAAAAAAGTCACGTTTCTCTCTAGGAGTGGTTGCCGGACAATGCGGTCGATTTGCGACTGGTTTTGTCCGGCATTTTTTCAATTTTGAGACATGGAAACCTGTTTTTTCAAATGCAGTGCCGTGTATCATCTGCTCAAACTGTGCGTCAGGACGGGTTTGCGGGCAAAATCCGTTCTTTGAGAGCGTCCTTAAATTCCGGTTTCCGGTTACGAAAAAACCAGGATGAAATTTGCAATTGAGTGCAAACTATCCTGGTTTTAGTTTGAGGCATATTTTTTCTGGCTTCTTTTTGTTACTCTTTAAGAGAAAATGGTCTGACGATATAAACTTCATTGCAAAAACCGCGAAGACCGTTATAGACGCGGACAGCTCGCTGGTATTTGCGGCAAACGCCAAAAACTGTCGGCCCAGATCCGCTCATCTGTGCTGCATCACAACCGAAATTCAGCATTTTCTGCTTGATTTTCCAAATATCAGGATGTCTTTTAGCCGTAATCGGTTCAAGCGCATTGCCCATTTTCTTGGTCATCTCCGTATAGTCTCGTTTGGAAATTGCGTCTAAAACGCCATCAACGTTTTGATGGACGATTTTTGAATAGTCGATTTTCTTCAAAATGGACGGTGTTGAGACGCTGTCGTGCGGTTTGGCAATTACCAAACACATTGGTTCAAGATCGCCGATCGGGGTAATGATTTCTCCTTTGCCGGTAACAAGCGCGGGTTCGCTATAGATGCAAAAAGGAACGTCAGAATCAATCTCGAGCCCGATTTTAGCCAGTTGACTCTTTTCAAGGCTAAGGTTCCACAGTTTGTTCAAACCGCGCAAAACGGCGGCCGCATCGGATGATCCGCCGCCCATTCCGGCAGAAACGGGAATGTTTTTATCAATCGTGATTTCGACGCCTTCATTCTTGCGGAAAAGCTGCTGCAGTTTTTTGGCAGCTTGAAAGGCCAGGTTGCGTTCATCACAAGGCAAAAACCCGGTATCTGTTCTGACGGTGATGTCTGTTGAATCCGTTTTGGTCTTAATGTGAACGTAGTCGGCAAGGTCAACGGCAATCATGACCATTTTCCACTCGGGATTTCCGTCCGGGTGACGAAATGGGGTATCTAGGCTGAAATTTAATTTAGCCGGTGCTTTTTCCGAGATCTCCATCCGATTTCACCTTTCCTAGTAAAAAATTGATAGTTTAATTATACAGGATTTTGGCCTAAATTGAAAATTTAGTTCGCTTGATCAGCCTTAAGACGTTTTCCGCCGTTCTTGTCAAATTCAGTTCGCCGTTTTCCATTGCTTCTTCAAGCGATTGAGGACCAGAAACGATCGGAAACAAAGCATCGAAGCCTTTTTCGTAAAGCACGTCAACGTTTTTTCCCAAATGTCCGCACAAGCCGACGATAGTACAGTTTGGCGAGTTTTTCTTGACACATTCAGTAACGGCCATCGGCGTTTTTCCGAATGCGGTTTGAAAATCGATGCTTCCTTCTCCGGTGATTGCCAAATCGCAATCAGATGATTTTTCGTTCAGACCGACCGCATCAATTACCAGATCAGCGCCTGGATTTGGCACTGCATTTAAAAAGGCCATCATGGCAAAACCCAATCCGCCGGCAGCCCCGGCTCCAAAAGCGTTTTTTAATTCGGGAGCAACGATGTCTGCATAGTGAGCAAGTGCGTTATCAAGGAGCTTGACTTCTGTCTCATTGGCGCCTTTTTGCGGACCGAAGACGATGCTTGCGCCGTTTTTTCCGGTCAATGGACATGAAACGTCGCATGCAATCGAAAACGTTGCTTTGTCAAGCAAAGGCGACATCTGCGTTTGGTCGATTCGAACGAGTTTTTCAAGCGCGATTCCGCCAACAGGCAATTCCTGATTGTCTTCGTCCAAAAAACGGACGCCAAGCGCCTGCGCCATTCCGGCACCGCCGTCGTTAGTGGCAGAACCTCCCAGACCGATGATGAATTTTTCTGCACCGCGCTGCAGCGCATCTAAAATAAGTTCTCCGGTTCCGTAGGTCGTCGCATGCAGCGGATCAGCCGTGTCATGATTGACGAATTGAATCCCGCTTGCTGCAGACATTTCGATTACGGCGAGCCGTTTTTGTTCAATCAGGCCATAAAAGGCAGTCACAGGCTTATTTAAAGGACCGGTGACTTTTTTTGTGATGATTTTTCCGTTTAAAGCATCGACCAGAGCCTGAACAGTGCCTTCACCGCCGTCTGCCATCGGGACTTTGACGATTTGCGCATCGGTGTCGATGTTTTTAAGTCCTTTTTCGATTGCCTCGCAAGCTTCCTTTGCCGTCATGCATCCTTTGAATGAATCGGGGGCAATTAAAATTTTCAATGGATCACTTCCTTACTTACATTATAGTTGCTGGCTGGTCTGCAGGCTAATGTCGTTTGTGAATAATTATTGATGATTGTCGCATTCTTCTTTAAGCTTGTCAAAAAAAGAGCCGACATTGCCGACTCTTTGATGGTTATGGAAAAATTAACTAATTCAGGCTGTTTTTGGCTTGCTCGATCTGATGCCGAACCTGCTCAAAACCTGTCGACCCGTATGATTTTCTGCGTTCGATGGCTGCTTTTGACTGAAGGTCGTAATAAACGTCTTCACCGATTTCGGGATCGATTTTCTGGTACTCTTCAAGCGGAATGTCTTGAAGGCAAGTATGTGATTTGATTCCTTGAAGGACAAGGTTTCCGACGATGGCATGGGCCTGGCGGAACGGAATGCCTTTTCCGGCCAGATAATCGGCAAGCTCGGTTGCGTTTGAAAAATCGTCTTCGGTTGCCTTTTGCATTTTTTCCTTGTTGACGGTCAAGGTTTCAATCATTCCCGTCATGATTTTGATGCTTGGAATGATCGTTTTGACTGCATCGAAGACTCCTTCCTTGTCTTCTTGCATATCCTTGTTATATGCAAGCGGGAGGCCCTTCATGACCGTCAGCAGACCCATCAGATTTCCGAAAACACGTCCTGATTTGCCGCGAATGAGCTCGGCCATGTCAGGATTCTTTTTTTGCGGCATGATTGAACTTCCGGTTGAGTATTCATCCGACATTTCAATATATGAAAATTCGTATGAACACCAGTAGATGAGCTCTTCACAAAGTCGCGACAGGTGAACCATCAAAATGGATGCATTGCTTAGAAATTCAAGCGCAAAATCGCGGTCGGACACAGCATCGAGCGAATTTGCATAAACGTCTGCAAAGCCAAGCTCCTTAGCCGTGAAGAAGCGGTCGATGGTCCAGGTCGTTCCGGCCAAAGCGCATGATCCCAAAGGCGAAACGTCGGTATGTTTTTGATTGAACTCGAAACGTTCGACATCACGTTTGAACATTTCAAAATATGCGAGCAGGTAGTGCGCATAAGAAATAGGTTGTGCATGCTGCATGTGAGTGTAGCCCGGCATAATCGTCTCGACGTTTGCTTCAGCCTTTTCAACGAGTGCCTTTTGTAATTTTTTGAGTTCTGAAATAACCGCAGTCGTTCTTTTTTTGACATAAAGGTGGAAGTCGGTGGCAACTTGATCGTTGCGACTTCTTGCCGTGTGCAGTTTGCCGGCAACAGGTCCGATTTTTTCCGTCAACAAGGATTCGATGTTCATATGAATGTCTTCGTTTTGGTCGGAGAATTCGAGCTTTCCTGCTGACAGATCATCCTTCAATGAAAGAAGTCCGTTTTCAATTTCGGTTGCTTCTTGTTCGGTCAAGATTCCTGTTTCATTAAGCATTTTGACGTGAGCAAGCGAACCCTCGATGTCTTCGTTGGCCATCAGCTGATCAAACGAAATCGATGCCCCGAATTGGTCGATCCAGGCAGCGGCACTTTCTTCAAAGCGTCCGCCCCAAAGTTTTTTCGTACTCATTATTTCTCACCCTTTTGATGAACTTGGGCATAAACTTGTGTCGGCAGGCCGTAAAGCTTGATGAATCCAGCGGCTGCTTCCTGGTCGAATTCGTCTGCGGAAGTGTATGTTGCGAGTTTTTCGTCGTAAAGCGAGTTGGCGGACTTTCTGCCTTCACAAATGACGTTGCCTTTGAAAAGCTTGACGCGCACAGTGCCGTTAACGTCTTTTTGGCTTTCCTTGATGAAGGCAAGCAAGGAATTCATTAAAGGCGAGAACCAAAGACCGTTATAGATGACGTCTGCCAGCTTGTCTTCGATGTAGATTTTGAAGTGTGCCAAAGATTTTTCGAGCGTGATGTCTTCGATGTCTTTATGTGCAGCCATTAAAACGGTAGCAGCCGGACATTCGTAGACTTCGCGTGATTTGATGCCAACGAGACGGTTTTCAACGTGATCGATTCGACCGATTCCGTGTTTGCCGGCCAGCTTGTCGAGTTTTTGAATCAAAACGTCCAATTGCAGTGCTTCATCATTGAGTTTGACCGGAACGCCGTTTTCAAACGTCAGCGTAATGACGTCTGCTTCGTTTGGCGTATCTTCCAGGGCATTTGTTCTTGCGTAAGCATCTTCAGGCGCGCTGTTCCATGGATTTTCAAGAATGCCGCATTCGTTTGCGCGTCCCCAAAGGTTTTCGTCGATCGAGTACGGGCTCTTTTTCGTAATCGGAACCGGAATGCCGTTTTCTTTGGCATAGTCGATTTCTTCTTCTCTTGACCAATGAACCTCTCTGATCGGATCTTCAATCTTCATTTCAGGAGCTAAAGCGTGAATGCCGACTTCAAAACGAACCTGATCGTTGCCTTTGCCGGTGCATCCGTGAGCAATCGCAGTTGCACCGTATTTTTTGGCAACTTCGACCAGGTGCTTGACGATGAGCGGACGTGAAAGAGCGGAAACGAGCGGATACTTGTTTTCATAATATGCGTGACCTTGGAGCGCCGGCAGACAATATTCTTCGGCGAATTCTTTTTTGGCGTCGATGACGATTGATTCGACGGCACCAACGGCAAGTCCTTTTTGTTTGACTTCCTCAAGGTCTTTTCCTTCACCGACATCGATGCAACAAGCGATAACGTCATAACCTTTATTTTTGAGCCATGCGATTTCGACTGAAGTATCCAAACCGCCAGAATATGCTAAAACAACTTTTTCTTTTTCCATAACCATAAGCCTCCGTTAAATTAATGTCTTTATAATAACGCTAATATTCAAAAAAAGCAACACAAAATAATTAATTATTCACTTTTTGTTGAAAATATCCAAAAAAAGTGAATAAAAACCAGGGAATTCTCAGAATCAGAAAGCGGTTGCACAAAAAGCGGTATGCGCTTACAATGTAATAGTTGAAATATTTTTTTAAGAGAAGGGGTTTGACAATGGAAAGAAAATGGTGGCAAAAAGTAACCGTATATCAAATTTATCCTCGCAGCTTTCAGGATTCAAATAATGACGGAATCGGAGATCTGAAAGGAATCATTTCGCGTCTGGACTATCTCGAAAAGCTGGGAATCGGTGCAATCTGGCTTTCACCGGTCTACAGCTCGCCAAACGATGACAACGGCTATGATATTTCTGATTATAGGAACATTATGAAAGAGTTCGGAACGATGAGCGACATGGAAGAATTGATTGATGAAGCAAACAAGCGTGGCATCCGAATCGTGATGGACCTTGTCGTTAATCATACTTCCGATGAACATTCATGGTTCATCGAAGCTAAAAAATCAAAAGACTCCAAATACCGTGACTATTATATTTGGAGAGATCCGGTTGACGGAAGCGAGCCTAATTCGCTTGAATCGTGCTTTGGCGGTTCAGCGTGGCAATATGATGAGCAAAGCGGCCAGTATTATCTGCATTTTTTCAGCCGAAAACAGCCTGATTTGAACTGGGAAAATCCTGAAGTAAGAGAAGAAGTCTATGACATGATGAACTTTTGGATCGATAAGGGGATCGGCGGATTCCGCATGGACGTCATTGAAATGATCGGCAAACAGCCTGACAGGATGATTTCAAGCAACGGACCGAAACTTCATGAATACATCAACGAAATGAATCAAAAAACGTTTGGCGATCATGATTTGTTGACCGTTGGCGAAACATGGGGGGCAACTCCTGACATCGCCAAGCTTTATTCAGATCCTGAACGTAATGAATTAAGCATGATTTTCCAATTTGAAGCAACGACTTTGGATCAGATTGACGGAAAGCCGAAGTGGTTTACGAAACCTTTGGACATCTTAGGACTTAAGCATGTTTTGTCCAAGTGGCAGACGTGTCTGGAAGATAAAGGATGGAACAGTCTTTTTTGGAACAACCATGATTTGCCAAGAGCAGTTTCCCAATATGGAGATGACGGGATTTATCGCGTAGAAAGCGCCAAAATGCTGGCAATCGTCCTGCATCTGCTGAAGGGAACGCCGTACGTTTATCAAGGCGAAGAGCTTGGGATGACGAACTGCAAGGTTGAAGACATTTCGGAAGTCGATGACATTGAGAGCCGAAACATGTATTTTGAAGAAATTGAAAAGGGTACTCCAAAAGAAGAACTGATCAAACGCATTAATAGAAAAGGAAGGGACAATGCCAGAACTCCGATGCAATGGGACGGAACCGAAAATGCCGGATTTACCAAAGGAACACCGTGGCTTCACGTCAACGCCAACTATCGAACGATCAATGCCAAAGCGTGCCTGGAAGATGAGAATTCAATTTTTTATACCTATAAGAAACTGATTGATTATCGAAAGAAAAACGACATCGTGGTTTACGGTGATTATGAGATGGTCGACGATGTCCCGGACGACGTGTTTGTTTATCTGAGAAAATACAAAGGGCAAACGCTTCTTGTCTGTGCAAACTTCACGAACGAATTCAGAAGAATCAATTTAGATGAATTCGGACGACAAACTTCATTTATTTCCAACTATGATGAAGGCATAATCGACCTTGGTTCCAAGGTTTTAAAGCCATACGAGGCGTTTGCGATCGAAGTGAAATAAAACTGTTGACGAACACTTCTTCCAGTGATACTCTATAATAGTTTGCGAAATTACCGAACGTTAATTAATACTAGAACTATGTGTCTGACATAAGCGTGGAACAAAGGCTTTTGTTAGCTAAAAAACGAACTTTCGCAATAATTTGAAGTGTAAAAACTGGGAAAACACAATCGATTGCATTATAATTGGTGTTATGGATTGTGCGTAAATAAATCTTAGCAATGGAGGAGATTGTTTGAAAACTAGAAGAAGTGATCGTTTAATCGACATGACCCGCTACCTTTTGGAGCGTCCGCATACCTTGATTTCCCTGACGTTCTTTTCCGAACGATATGAATCGGCAAAATCATCAATCAGTGAAGATCTGGCAATCATTAAACGTACTTTTAAGTTCAGAGGAATCGGCATCCTTGAAACGATTCCCGGAGCAGCTGGAGGAGCGCGGTTTATCCCGTCTATTTCGGAAGAAGAGACACGTGCGTTTATCGATGACATGACAAAGGAAATGTCCGAAAAGGACCGCTTGCTTCCAGGAGGATACGTATATCTTTCCGATTTGTTGGGGCGTCCCGACGTCTTGCGCAAAGTCGGTCGCGTAATCGCGCGCCAATACATCGACAAGCAAATCGATGCCGTCATGACGGTTGCGACAAAAGGCGTTCCGATTGCGCAGAGCGTGTCCAGTTATTTGAACGTGCCATTTGTTATCGTTCGACGCGATTCAAAAATTACTGAAGGCGCAACCGTTTCGGTCAATTATGTATCCGGTTCAAGCGAGCGAATCGAAAAGATGGAACTTTCAAAGCGCAGTTTGAAACGCGGCTCGCATGTGCTTGTCGTCGATGACTTCATGAAGGGTGGCGGAACCGTTAACGGCATGAAGTCCATGATTGAAGAATTTGAATCCGAGCTTGTAGGGATCACTGTATTTGCCGAAGGATCATTTGAAGGACACCGCATGGTTGATGACTATACTTCGCTTTTGAAAGTTGACAAAGTCAATACTTTGGACAAGACGATTCACGTCAGTCCTGGTAACTATCTCGAACGAGTTTTTGGAAAATTATAATACATCAGGATAGGCATTCAAAAAGTTAAGAGGTAAAACAATGACAGCAAAATACGCAATTATTTTAGCAGCAGGCCAGGGAACGCGCATGAAGTCCAAGTTGTACAAGGTCTTGCATCCCGTTTGCGGCAGACCGATGGTAGATCATGTTCTGACGCAGATCGAAAAAAACGAGATGGATAAAATCGTAACGATTATTGGTCACGGGGCAGACAAGGTCAAGGAGATTTTGGGAAATCGAACCGAGTATGCTTTGCAATCCGAACAGCTCGGAACGGGACATGCCGTTTTACAGGCTGAAGGCATTTTGGGTGATCTTGACGGGATGACGCTGATTGCCTGCGGGGATACGCCGCTGTTTACGGCTAAGACGTTTTCTGAACTGTTCGAATATCATAAATCAAAGGGAGCCGTTGCGACTGTTTTGACGGCGCAGGCTGAGAATCCGTTTGGATATGGTCGAATCATTCGAAATGAGATCGGAATCGTTGAAAAAATCGTCGAACAAAAAGATGCCACAAAAGAAGAAGCGGCAGTCAAGGAAATCAACACCGGAGTTTATGTCTTCGACAACCGCGAATTATTCCATGCGCTTCATCAGATTAAAAACGACAATGCTCAAGGCGAGTATTATTTGACGGACGTCATGGAGATTTTCAAGAACGAAAATAAGATCGTTGCCGCATATCGCATGAGAAACTTTGAAGAATCAATGGGCGTCAATGACAGGGTTGCTTTGTCCAAAGCGACGAAAGTGATGCGTCAAAGAATCAACGAGGGGCATATGAAAAACGGCGTGACGATTATCGATCCGGATAATACGTATATTGACTGCGACGTGCAAATCGGATCAGATACCGTAATTGAACCAGGCGTTTATCTTAAAGGAAGAACGATCGTGGGAAACGATTGTTTTATCGGGGCAAATTCAGAAATCGTGAACAGCGTTTTGGATTATGAAGTAACCGTTACGTCATCTCTGATCGAAGAAGCACATATGCAAAAGAAAAGCAACATTGGTCCTTACAGCCATTTACGTCCTTTGGCCGATATCGGAGAAGGAGTTCACATCGGCAATTTCGTTGAAGTCAAGAAGGCAAAAATTGGCAAAAACACCAAGGTCGGACATTTGACCTATGTGGGGGATGCTACGCTCGGAAAAGAAATCAACGTCGGCTGCGGAACCGTCTTCATCAACTATGACGGCATCAACAAGCATCATACGAACGTTGGCGACTATTCGTTCATCGGTAGCGGCTCAAATATTATTGCACCGGTTGAAGTCGGCGATCATTCCTATATTGCCGCAGGCTCAACGATTACGAACGATGTCGAACCGCATGACATGGCAATCGCAAGGGGTCGTCAGGTAAACAAGAAAGGATATTACGACCGGTATCCTGTTGCCAAAGCAGCTGCGGAAACTGAAAAAAACGAGAAAAAATAGTAAAAAGCGTGACATTGGCTTGATTTTATCTCGGATAATGAATAAGATAATTTATAGATAATTATTTTGGAGGATACTATGTCTGAACAATATACAGGTTCAAAGCTTAAAATTTTCGCTTTGAATTCAAACAAACCATTGGCTGAAAAAATTGCTGAATCAGTTGGCGTTCCGTTGGGGAAGACGTCCGTTGACCGTTTTAGCGATGGAGAAATTCGCATCAACATTGAAGAATCAATTCGTGGTGACGAAATTTTCATTATCCAATCAACATCGGCTCCGGTAAATGACAACTTGATGGAACTTTTGATCATGATTGACGCTTTGCGTCGTGCCAGTGCGGCAACGATCAACGTTGTTATTCCTTACTATGGTTATGCGCGCCAAGACCGCAAGGCTCGTAGCCGTGAACCGATTACGGCCAAGCTTGTTGCCGATATGATCGAAAAAGCCGGTGCAGATCGCGCAATCATGCTTGATCTGCATGCGGCACAGATTCAAGGTTTCTTTGATATTCCGGTTGACCACTTGATGGGTGCTCCGCTTTTGGCCGATTACTTCTTGACGAATGGTTTGGATAAGGATGCAGTCGTCGTATCGCCTGACCACGGCGGTGTGACGCGCGCCCGTAAGCTGGCTGAATTCTTGAAGTCGCCGATCGCAATCATCGATAAGCGTCGTCCGCGTGCAAACGTTGCTGAAATCATGAACATTATCGGTTCCGTTGATGGCAAGCGCTGCGTTTTGATTGATGATATGATTGATACGGCCGGCACGATCACGCTGGCTGCTCAGGCTTTGATGGATGCAGGAGCAATCGAAGTTTATGCTTGCGCAACGCACCCTGTTCTTTCCGGTCCTGCGATTGAAAGAATCGAAAAATCACCAATCAAGCAATTAGTTGTTACTGATTCGATTCAGCTTCCGGAAGAAAAGCAAATCGACAAGCTCGTTCAAGTATCCGTTGGTCCGCTTATCGGGGATGCTATCAAGCGTATCCATGAAAACAAGCCGGTCAGCCCATTGTTCACGAATCGTTTCCGCAGAGACCAACATTAATTTCGAAATCAAGAAGAGGCTGACAAAAAATATGCCTCAAACTAAAGCCAGAGACTTGCAATTATTGCAAATCTCTGGCTTTTTTATGTATACGGGAATCAAATATGATGACAAAGGAATCGGAGACTGAATTTTACTGACAAATCTCAGAAAATGGCATTTTGCCCGTAATCTCTTCTTGGGCACTGATTAAGCAGACGATGCGCAGCACTGCATTTGGCAAAAAGAGTTGGTTTTCATGGATCAAAACTTCCAAAATCAGTTGCAAGTCGACCATGAGCGTTCTGCATTTCATTTAATCAAAGCTGGAAACGGGACTTTTCAAAAATGAGCCGACATGAGATATATTCAGATGTTTGTCCTGGTATTTTAAAAATAAAGGGGTTACAATGTAAGTGGTAACAAGAAAGGACAGGTGACGATCATGAAACCGCAAGCTTGGATTATCATTTTGATGTTGTTGTTTGCTGTCACTCAATTTTTGATCGGATTAGGCTTTATGGGCCGTTATGTCGCAATTTTCGTTGAACTTCTAGGAATCGGTTTTTTGAGCATCGGAATTTTGTTATTGATTCATCTCAAGGCAAAAGATTTGTTTACGCATTGATGGTTCAGCCTGCAAAATGTCAGACTGACATGCATTTATTGATATGTACCAAAAAGACTTTTCACTGATTGAAAAGTCTTTTTTAGTTTAAGATTGATGATTCACGGACCGAATCTTATGAAGCAACAGCCAAGACCCACGAATTGAGATGATTGACGTTTCCCCGGCTAAATTTTTTTGATAACCGAAAACTTCTTTGCTTCATCCGTTTCCTGATCAATCGCGGCATCTTCATCGAAAATGAAATATGGGCGACCATCTTTTTCCTGGACGATGAGAACCGGTTTTTCTGCCTTGTGTCGATAAATTTGTGCTGAAACGTATGCTTTGTTAAAATCGAAATCGCTGGCGATTGAATCGCCAGGGTTGAAAAATATGTTTTCGCTCATAGAAATCACCCTTTCATACTATTGTCTGTAATTTTATTTTACCACGATGCTGAAGAATTTTTTGAGAATGCGGCTTGAATTTTGTGATATAATTGACCGCGTATCAAAATGGGAAGAAGGTTTTTTTGTGCAGGCCACACAAAACAAAGAGCTGTCGAATGTCAGGCTTTTGATTTATTTTATTGTTTCTTTGATGTTCAACTGTCTGGGCAATGCCTTGACCGTAGCACTGAATTTGGGAAGTGCGCTATGGACGGCTGCAGCGGTCAACATCTCTGATGTGACGCCTGTTTCGCTCAGCATGATGTTGTTCATCTTTGGCGTCTTGATCATTATTACGAACGTGATCTTATTAAATAAGATTGACTTGAAGCGAATCATCGGTAACTTCATTTTTATGGTTCCGTTTTCGACGTTGGTTGGGGCATTTTCTCCGCTTTTGATCAACGTCGGCATTACGAGTTTGCCGCTTTTTTTACGCATAGTGCTTGATTGCATGGGGGTCGTGTTCATTTCAGTTGCAATCTCGATCTATCAAAGAATCAATTGGATACTTCATCCTGCGGACGACTTGATGCAGATCGTGCGTTTTAAATTTTTCAAAGGGAATTCTTCATTGGCTCAGTTGGTTGTCTTCATGCCGCCGATCATTGCAATCATCGTTTCGTATGCATTGACGCATCAGATCTATGCAATCAACATCGGAACCGTTTTTGCGCTGCTGTTTCAGGGAGGACTTGTCGGTGTTTTTGACAAAATCGTCTTTCCGGACCTTAAACACCGTAATTTGGAATAATGACGAAGCTCTTGCTGAATGCGGGGGCTTTTTTGCTGCAGCAAGTTTACAAAAAAAAGATGTCATGGTAAATTAGGAAGAAATAAGAAAAAAGCGAGGAACTAAATTGATTACTGTAACAGATGTTAGTTTGAACTTCTCCGGACGTCTATTGTACGATGAAGTAAATTTGAAATTCACGCCCGGAAACTGCTATGGAATTATCGGAGCAAACGGTGCGGGCAAATCAACATTTTTGAAACTTCTTTCGGGTCAGCTTGAGCCGACGACGGGAACGATTTCGATTGGAACGAATGAGAGAATTTCAAGTCTTAACCAAAATCACTTTGCTTTTGAAGATTTTACCGTCATGTCAACCGTTATTCAAGGACATGCGAAGCTTTACGAAATCATGCAGGAAAAGGATGCTTTGTATGCTAAAGCTGATTTTACCGAAGAAGACGGCGTCAGAGCAGGCGAGCTTGAAGCACAGTTTGCCGAAATGGACGGGTGGAATGCGGAAGCAGACGCATCGGCTTTGCTGCAATCGCTTGGTATTTCTGAGGACTTGCATGAAAAGAAAATGAGCGAACTTGATGAAGCGCTTAAAGTCAAGGTTTTGCTGGCCCAGGCATTGTTCGGAAACCCGGACATTCTTTTGCTTGACGAACCGACAAACGGTCTTGACGTTGCAACGATCAGTTGGCTTGAAGATTTTTTGGCCGATTATGACAAGATCGTGATTGTTGTTTCTCATGACCGTCACTTCTTGAACCAAGTCTGCACGCAGATGTGCGACGTTGATTTCGGCAAAATCAAAATGTATGTCGGAAACTATGACTTTTGGCTTCAGTCAAGTCGCCTGGCAGCTCAAATGCGTGCTGATGCCAATGCCAAAAAAGAAGAAAAAATCAAAGAGCTGAATGATTTCATCGCACGCTTTTCAGCAAACGCATCAAAGTCCAAGCAAGCAACTTCTCGCAAGAAGCAGCTGGAAAAAATAACCTTGGATGATATCAAACCTTCTTCTCGCAAATATCCGTTTGTCAAATTTGAATCTCAACGCGATCTGGGCAATGACTTATTGAGAGTGGAGAACGTTTCAAAGACGATTGACGGCGTAAAAATTTTGGATAACATCAATTTTACGATTCGACCGGGAGAAAAAGCCGCAATTTTGTCTAGAAGCGATTTGGCACAGACGACCATGATGCAGATTTTGGCAGGAACGCTCAAACCAGATACCGGGACGGTCAAGTATGGTCAGACCGTGATTACGAGTTCGCTTCCTCGTGATCTGGATGCAAATTTCAATAACGAAGAGTTGTCGATTTTGGATTGGCTCAGACAATATGCCACCAAAGAACAAAACGATAATACTTTTTTACGCGGATTTTTGGGTAAGATGCTCTTTTCAGGAGATGATATTCAAAAACAGATCAAAGTTTTGTCCGGGGGCGAAAAAGTGCGTTGCATGCTGTCCAAGATGATGCTTGAACAAGGAAATACTTTGCTTTTGGATGATCCGACGAATCACCTGGATCTTGAATCGATTACTTCGTTGAATGATGCTTTGGTATCGTTTAATGGTTCAGTTATTTTTACGTCGCACGACCACGAGTTTATTTCAACGATTGCCGATCACTTGGTTGAAATTTCTGACAATGGATCGATTGATCGTGCCGAGACAACGTATGACGAATTTTTGGCTCATGAAATCGTTCGGCAGCAAGTGGCAAAATTATATGAAAAGTAAAGAAAACAAATAAAATCATTTTAGACATATACTGTTCACAGAAATTTCATGTTAAAAATATAAAATGAAACTGAGATTTTAATTTAAAGTTTCTTTATTCTTTAATAAGGTGTTTCTTTGAGTCAGCAATATGTAGGGAATCAATTAATGGATAATAAGAAATGCCTGGTGTCCGTAGCTTAACATGTTTTTAGGATTTAGGGGGGAGCAGGCGTGGCGCTTATAAATGGTAAGGTGCTGCTACAGGATTTCGTGTGCGGTTTTGTAGTCATATTTGCCATGGTTGTTTGCTTTGTTTCGATTTCTTTTGAGAAAACTATTTTAAATGAGTCGTATTTGTTAAAACAAAATGAGCAATCGAGATATGTTCAGAAATATAAGAGAATCTATGATGAAGTTCTCGTATATTGTGCACAAAGCGTTGACTTTTCAAGTGAACAGGCACGGGAAATGTCTTTGACCAATACCCAGATGAGCGATCTTTTGGTTGGGACCACAAAGGGTTTTTGCAAAGGGAACAGCAATCTGGTCGACGTTGAGCTTTTTTCAAAGATGTCTGAAGACAATTTGAGAAAAGCAATCAAAAATAGGCGCATCAAGGTTACTCAGCAGCAATTGTATAATTTTCACGCAAATTATAAAGAGAATGCTGCCAGATATTTTAGAATAAAATTGGCAAATTCCGGTATTTTTGATGCGCAGAGGCTGTTTATTTCTGCTAAAAGAAAGATGAAGTACATGCCTTTGATTTCGATGTCTGTCATCGTAGTGATGCTGTTCGTATATTATTTATTTAATGACAATGACTTCAAAAAGGTCATGCGCTGGTTCGGCGAATTGTTGTTCATTGCCAGTCTGTGGACGATTGTGATTGCTTTATGGTCGTCTTTGGCCAATGCATCAGTTTTAAGCGATAATTCAGTCGTCGAGTTTGATTCGTTGTGGTTATGCCCGTATAATGGTGTAAATTGATAAAAAAAGAGAGCCAAGTGCTCATC